>Ga0056116_1000714_pt1 | contig 11801 bp, 16 predicted proteins | sample WorMetOlspDAHAB2_FD_67352 | JGI IMG/M metagenome (GOLD analysis project Ga0056116, IMG submission 67352) | Marine gutless worms symbiont microbial communities from Max Planck institute for Marine Microbiology, Germany - Olavius sp. DAHAB.2 ...
TGATTTACGAGGCCTTCGCCACTGTCTCACTTTGGTGTTGGGCCTCGCACTCATATCTCTTCCGTGGTCTGCTTCATTTCTTGGTCCGGCGACGAATGCGTTGTTGCGTTTTCCATTATGTTACGTTGACATTAAAATTCCATAAATAACTTGCAGAAAAGATCATCTCTGCGGGTAGACACTAGACAAAGGTGCTAGATCTGAAGCTTGTAACATGAAAACATTGATGTTCAACAGTGTACATGCATATTGCATAGCGACCGGTGGAGTCTGGAGCCCGAAGTGTCCCTTGTAACCCACGACCCCCGTGACATTTTAGTCTCATGTCCTACCAGTCACATTATCTTAAAAATCCCATGAAGGGGTGAAATTGTGAGAAGGAGAGGGGTTCTAGGTTAGACACCAGGCTTGCCACTTCGCAGGCAGACTAAACAAATTCCCGCCAGAATTTTCAGCATCAAAACACAGGAAACAAACCAAACTAACTCCACGGTTAAGCCCCTACAAGAAGGTGCAAATTGCAGTATATTTTGTCTTGAAATATCACTGTATACAGCTGTACAGTATTAACAACTCAGGGGTTCGGGAAGGCCAGGTCAGGGGGTCAGTTGACCCCCTAAAATTTGGAGCTGAGGTCAGAAATTGCAGGTGGGGCTTAACAATCAGTACGATTTCAAGGGGTGGGGTAAAAATCAACGTATCATGTTACATGATAAAACTTGACTTTTGATGCTGACTCCCCTGTTGAAAAAATGGTTCTCGCGCGCCTTTAACAACTGCTGGAAAACACAGATGTGACGAAAAAAAATCGCACGTACGACTTTTCCCCGACATGTTACTTTCTCCCATACATTTCGCTGACCGTATTTCGCCACGAATTTCCAGACGTATGGAGAGAGAGTTGCCAGCAAAACACGGTCAGTCACGCTGAGCAGTCTGGTTCGGCGCGCTCGGTTGACTCAGTTGAATGAGATGAGATACTGCGGATAAGCCTGCGTGTCATAAAACACGACAAACACTGACGGCGTCGTCACGTTGTCCACCACTGAGTCGTACTGACCAATCGACGTGTGAGTGCCAGCGGCGCCCGCCTGAGCTGAGCCCGTCTGAGCCGGACCACCGCCAGTAGCCGCAGCTGCAGGTGTCTTGGTGGGTGGCACAATCATCGACTGTGCTCCTCTCACAAACTCACCAGTCAGAACGAGTGACTGGTAGACGTACTTGATGCCGTTGCCATCTGGAGGCGAGTACGTTGCATTGGCTGAATAGGAGAAGTTCGTTGCAAAGTAGACACCACGACCAATCGCAGTTGCTACGCACCACACAGCGACAACAACTGACCCATTTCCAAGCCACAGACCCCCTGCACTCAATACACTTTTTCTCAGAATATTAGGACGCCTGCTACAAAATAATAGGGGCTTGCCCCCTCGAAATCCCCTCCCCTGCAATTAGAGCATTGGTTTCGGCGCCATGAAAATCGTCGTGTTATTATTATTATTATATTTCGCAACTTAAACTATTCCGAATAAATTTTCCCGCCACCTGTTCCACCATAGTCTGTGTGTCTGTCGCACTGATCTCACGGACTCGAAAAGACCAGTTCGCCGCATTTCCTGCTCATCGATATCTATGTTTCAGTTTCTATGTTTTGCAGTGTAGGTCTATGACTCACACGGTGTATTGCTGGCGCATGCTCGACATTTCTCCATTTTAACTCATTTGATAACTCTGTCCAAACTAATATCATTGCGTTATTAATTGTCATAACACATAGTACATTAAATATATGTGCAGTTGTTCACAGCGGCATCACTAGCTTCATGAATTAGAAAGCGAAAGTATAGTCGCTACTATCTGCTGCACATCAGGCAAATAGGCTGGATGGGTGTTCACCGTTTCTGCCGCAGTAGCTGCGGTTGAAGCCAGTGTCGTTAATACTTGGCAGCGTATCAGCGTTGGTTCCGTGCCACAAAGTTCTTTCGTTCTGAACATTCGGATTCGCTTTGTCCATTTCAGTGCGACGAATCACGTACTGCTTGTACAGCGCTGGGTTCTGAATACGCTCAATCTGACACCACACCACAGCACAGCACAGCACAGCACGCCAATCAACCACGTCATCCGCCACTCTCACAAACCACATCACACAGACTACAACTCTTCTGCAACGCTGCCATTGTCAGTTCCACGCCACAACCTCAGTTTCCACTGACGAGCCCACCCAAGAATTAGCCACATCTGTTCACAGGTCACAAGTCAGCATAGGACTTCGAGTCTCAACAACAAAATCTACGACGTGTGGCCAGTTCGACGCCAGACCAGACCTCCGGTTACCTACCCAGCCCCAGACCTTCCGTCAGTACCAGATTACACTGTTTGGTGGCAGAGGCACGTGTGTGCTTGTGAATGGTTTTTCCATGGCCGTACTCGACAGCGCAGTGGGTGAGACTCAAACCCGCGACCTCTCCATCACCATAGGCAGACGCTGTAACCACACAGCCACCGAGCCAGAGTGCCACACTAACTGACGCACCGACATAGTCGACTCCTAACATTAAACAGACAACTATCGAACTGGGTCCTTCATCATCATCATCGCCATCATCATCATCGTCGTCATCATGTTGGAAATTTATGAGGCTGGGCCAATTACAAAACACAAGACGAAGAACAACAAACAGTCAGTAAAACGCGAGCATAAAACTAGCGTTAAAAGCTAGCTGCAGGTAAACAGACATGTTTTGCTATTGTGTTTAAAACAGCAAGGAAGGGCGGATAGATCGAATGCGGTGGCGGGGCAACTACCTTGATGATCTGTTTGAGACTGTTCTGACACGTTGCTCTCGCGTTCTGCTCAACACGTTTGAACTCGTCACTGGATGCATCCAACTCAACTTTGCTGAATCGATCGCCAGCATTCAGTGCTGTCCACGTCGACGGAACGTCCACTTCTGACAACATCACCAACACACGCACGCGCAACACAGACATTGCTAATCGTCTATCACAACTTAAAACCCGTGTTTCACCAACTGGCAGATATTAAACAACCAAATATTATATTAAGAAACACAGCCACAACAACACACGACAGCACTCAGGCTATCATGTGAGATTGCTCAATGCCACAGGTGTACGGCAGGTGATAATGCCAATGCCAATGCCACAGGTGTACCGCAGGTGACAATGGTAAAAAGAGAAAGCTAAAGATATACATTTCTTCGCGAGACATACAGCCCCATGCGACGAGACTGATGTCTGATTCTGTGGCACTCAGCAAGACACCAGCCCAAGCTGCAGAACCATAGACCATGGATGCGGCCAGTGTGTCATACGGTGTGCCTGTTTACCTCCCAACGCACGCCGCAGACGTGACAGAGGCACATGCGCGCGGGCAAAGCGCGACAGTGCACTGGGTGAGAGTCGAATCTGCGATCTTTTTATCGTGAGTCATGTGCTCTGACATTTACGTTGTTGAACCGAAGTCGATCTAAACTAGATACAGTTTGGTCAGTTTCAGTGTGAAATAATGCCAAAATCGAGTGGCGACGCCAACTCCAAAGAGTTCGGTGGACACGAGTCCCAACTTTTGCAGTGATCTTTGTGATTTGTTCATATGCATGTTTGTTGCATATTTCATTAAACTATTTTCGCTTTTGGATTTCACGGGGGCACAGTGAGTAGAAGAACAGCAAACAAGAAACTGGCCAAAAAGTACTGACCGTGCATCACATAAGCGCTCACCAAAACGAATAATTGTGCTTTTAGAGCCAAAAAAGTGGAGGGGCACGACCGAATTTTTCCGGCGCTTCGTGCTGATCTGGTGCCCCCCCCCCCGACATTCAAATTCGTTCTGGCGCCACTTTCAACATCAGCGCACCTTGCAGTAGTCAAGTTCAGCTAGACAAATCACCATACAAGTTAACTGATTAACTGACCAATGAATTAACTGATTGACAGCGTCACCTTTGGTGTTGCGTCGCACGCGGACCTTGGACGAAGCGTTGTTCGACATCTCTTCTTCCATCGTTTCAAACGTCAATCGATATCGCGCGTTCTCCTCTTCCCACTCAGCGACAGCCTTCTTCTCCTGATAAGCCTTCTCAATGATCACATTTATCTCGTCCGGATAAGGCTCAAAGCCGCTGCTGTCAAAGTACTCCCACTGCGCCTGCGTTCCATCAACATCACTGCCACTCTCAATGCATCGTCTCATTCACTTTCATTTGCTTACGAATTTACTAGACGTACGTCAAAAAATGTGGAAGAAAAAACGAAATAATCATAACAATCATAAAAATAATAAAACAATTATACAAACAATTATAGTCAGCTTTATTCGTCATCATACGTAGCAAAAAAGACAAACACACGAACGTTTTATGGGAAAACGTTTGCAACGCTGTTTGCTGCTAATGAGTGAGCGCCGCACTTGCGCTTATGCTGCGTGTCGTGCGTGTCGCGCCGTGTTGCCCGACACGCGCGACACAGCACGTCACGATTTTTTCCTGTGCCAAAATGCATGGGACATATAGCGTGTCGTATTGACGTGACGTGACGTGACGGACCAAGTGGAATTTGGGCTTTAATACGACTGACGGCGGCGCGAGAGATCCCACAGGGCATTGACTTCTTGACCTGACCGCACCCCGTGTCCCTCGCACACCGAGACCACCCACAGAGCGAGACAGCGGAGAGTGGAAGTGTGTTACCTGTCCTCCAACGAACTTGTCATGCTCGTGTTTAGTGGCTTGATGGAATATGCGATGAATTCGGTCGAGAGCGGAAGTGACTTGTGGCGGCGGACCTTGAAGACGAATGCGATTAATTCGATGGCCTCGTTCGACTGTAATTCGCACACTCAACTCGTCTTGCAAACACTTTATCTCACTCACCTGACAATGCCACACACGCGCAGACCCACATCAGCGTCATGTTATACACCAGTTCATCAACGCACGCTTCACCAGCAAAATGTGCAACTCAGTGAACGAGTAATTTTTGAGTCTGAGTGGAAATTGCCATCGTTCAGGGTACGATGTGATGAATTTTTTCTGTCAAAACCACGAAAACAGCAACAAAAAATCCGTCACGCTTTGCCGCGACATTTCGTCATGCACTCATGTTCAGAGAACAGCCAATTCATTCGGTTTTCCTCCTTTTTATCACTTTGCGTGTTTTTTTTTACAGTTGTTTTACTCGCCAACAATAATGCTCTCACTGGACTGATAGGTTGCAGGAGAGCCAATGTTCTTTCACGTCAGATGTTCAGTTGGTAACAACCGAATTGATGCCGCCGTGCACGGTAGTTCTGCTGTGTAGCTTGTACTGTATTTGCATCGCATCTGTTTTACGTGTTTCAGCGATTCATGTATCTTTTGTAGGTTTAGATGTTTCTCAGTATAAATTTCACATTGTTCTTTTCTAGTTTACTGTTCATGTTTGTGTGCTTGTAATGCCATGTTGCCTGATTTACAATACACGAAATGTCTACGTTCTTCATAAAGTATACACAGTAAAAATTTCCGGACGGCGACGGCAACGGCAACTGTGATGACGATGACGATGATGACGATGATGATGATGATGACGATGATGATGATGATGCCAGCAATGTGTAAGTGCCACCACATTAGAGCGACAAGCACCTGCTGTTCGGTCAACTTAGCGATGTGTTCCTGGTCCTGAGGCTGGTCAAGCACTCTGTCCATCAGATATTCACCGATGACTTTCTCGATATCGGCCACCACAGCCTCGGTTGACTTCTGCGACAGTGCATAGATGTGCACAACTATGCGACTGCGATGCGGGTGCTGACCAGCAGATGACAACGAACTTGCTGCTGCGCCTGACCTAGCCGTTGCAGATGCTGAAGCCGCCGCTACATCTGCACCACCATATTCCACCACTGTGGATGATGTACAAGTCGTACAACTGACTACGAGTTCAATCACTCTTTCAATAAATCAATTGAACAAGCAATCAGCGTCTTATTACGGATGTCTAACTAATGAAGACTAGTTCAAGCTCCACCAAAGTGGTAAATGAGTAGTAATCCAGGTAAGTACACGGATTACGGGGGGTGGAGACATTAAACGGAAGACTGCGGCTGCGTATGGCTGTTTGGTCATAGGTCAGTCTGTTGGCGCAGGCTTAGTACGCTGTACGTATGCTATGTCTGTGACATGAACAGCGCCGCTGCAGCTGCGGTATGCGGCTTGTGGCGCTATACAGGTGTTACATGTCTTTGCTCTTTGCCTTTAAAGTGTTGACAACAAAAAGATCACTGCAACGGAGAAGCTTTTACTTGATAATAATAATAAAAAATAATAATAATAAAACGACAACATATAAGGCGCAGTAACATGGCTGCAGTCACTACAAGGGCGCCAGAACAAGTCAACATGCTGAGACGACATTGTCAGGCAGTGCATTCCAGCATTCTTGGCAAACAGAGAGGTTCAGCTGTCAACAGTCGTCAGATGTGTCGTCAAAATGAGGCTGGCATAGAATATCGAACCACCATAGAATTAAACAGGACACCACAGATACCTTGAAGACGTTGGGGTGTTCGGCCAATGGCTGCAGCTTTGATGGCGACGGCATCAGCAAACTCGGCAACCATCTTTGACTGATAGATGCAGACTGTGATTTGACGCAGATGAATTGGACACTGCGAAGCAAACTCAACAATTGCTTCTGTCATCACACTGGCTATGTCACGCGGAGACATCCCGATCTGACCTTTAACACACACACACACACATAGATCATCATCATCGCCAAGTCATCATCATTGCCATCAATAATTTCCAGGGTGCCAGTTACACAAACAGCGCAGAATACAACTGACCACGAGAAGAAAATCGGTTAAAATAAGAAAATAAAAACAAGAAATAAATAAAATGGAAAACTAAATATAAAATATCTGATAAGCATCACGGAACAAGCATCTTCGTTTTGTACATGGGCCTGTCAGTTGATATTCGCTTCCACATTTCTTCCATAACAGTAGGACAATTCCGCAACACACTGAAAAGATCGCTATTACATCACGATTACAACATATGACTGTCATTTCTTGTCTGCGTCGCCCATAGAAATGTGCGGCGCTAAAAAATCTCCATCAACTCAATTGAAGCCAAACTCGGCTACAACCGATCTCACTAACGCTGGCTATCACTACAAACCACGCACTGGACAGCTCTTCCTTCTGTGATGATATTTTTGTGTCTATAAAGTACTACAAAGAGCCAAACAATAAGCCAAACGGCAAGTTGAGAGTAGATGGAGCGGCGAGTGAGTCACGCGTTACCAGTTCCAAGGAGTGGAAAAGCGACATGGTTGAACTTGTTGGTTTCGGCGTGACGAAGACAGTTGGAAACGACGCTTTTCCACGCCGATGTGTTGCGAGCAGCCACAACATGGATGATGTACTTCGACGGCAGATCGCCGGCGCTTGTCATACACAACTTGTTCGCTCCCATGCGCACTGAAAAAAACGCACATAACGCATCGCCCGTTGCTATTGGAAACCGACGGTGATGACGTCACTATTCTTCGGACAAAAGTTCTTCCTGAGTCATTTGGCCCAGAGGTTGGTGCTGAGCTCCGACTCTATTCCCCTCAGCCGGGCACCAGCCAAAGCTGCTAGACCATGGACACGGGGCCAGTGTGTCGCACGGTGTGCCTGTTTACTCCCCAGCTTTACCAAATCATACTGCTTGGTGAGCAACTTGTCCAAGGTGGCACTCGACAGTGCATCAGCTGGAATTGAACCCGCGATCTCCAATCTCAAGTCCAACGCCATAACCATTGTGCCACCGAGCCACACGTCGGACTACAGGTTAAATTTAATTTCAAATCAAACAGTGCAAAACAGAAAAGAGGAAGTGAATAAGATATAAGAAAAATTTCGACACGGGGCGGGCGGGCAATTATGAGAGCTGAAAATCGGAAAAATTCTATGCAAGCTGCCAAAATGGGTTCGTTTTACATTTAGAGTGCAAATAATTGCGTGGGGGGGGGAGCTTACAGCGCTATGCTGTAGACTGTCTAGCTGTCACAAAGGAAGCGTACGGGCAGAAGGAAAGAAAGAGCTCAAAGGAGAGGGTAAAGGAGAGAAAGAGGAATAGGGGAGAATAAAGGGGAAGAGTTGTAATTAGGAGGGTGAAAAGTGGGGGTTGCTGTCCCGCTCGACTCAAAACCTTAAGGGGAAGCGTATAGCGCCATCCCAGGGAGGAGGGGAAGGGGATCGATGCTACTGGCAAGAGTGGTCGTAAATTAATGAAATGAATTACCTTGTCGACATTCACGCTTAACGACTTCACCACCACAACGCAGAATCGCTTTTGCCACCGCACCTACACGCACACACACACGCACGCACGCACGCACGCACACACGCACACACACGCACGCACACACACACAGCACTCAACAGTGATGACTATTGTAGAAGATTTCACATAAATTAAAAACATCCGTTGCAAGCAACTCATCCACTTAACGACGGTTACACCCAATTCAGCTACCAACCAACCAATCAATCAATCAAGAATTTTTCGAGTGGCTTAAGTATTTAAAACACTGCTAGGTCCACTACAGATAATGTCAAAATGTCAGATCTGTCAAATATTATGATATGACTCTGTGATCAGAAACGTCTCGAGTCGAGTGCGGAAGGTCGCCAGAGACGGTGCCGATGTAACCTCCGGTGGCACACAGTTTCATGCTATAGCACACAACTGCATAAGAACAGAGTGCACAACCAGCAACGTTATTACCTATGGATAAAATCGCTGCCAATAATTACGTTAGTTGCACATAAAGTATCAAAAACTGTTAATAATAAAACACTGATTGATTGACCAATTCGATGAAGGAGTGAAATGACAACAGTTGAAATGAAACGTGCGATGCACGCGTGACACATATACCTGTGGTCAAGTCGACATGTTCGTTTGTACTGTTGACGATGGCATCTGCCCTCTCCTTCGTGATGTCTCCATCTTTCACTCGCATCATCACATCGCCAGCTGTCAACGTCTTACAACGTTTCTCATACGACAACCCATCGACCAACGCAGCTAACACGCACACAATTTCGCCGCTCACAATCAACTGAACCAATTTCGCGCTTTTTAAACAGAAAAAGCAAAAAAACTCGCCCCGTGTAGGGAGGGGACGGGTGCCCCTGAAGACGCTACTGGATGAGGTTATGACTCCCACTTTGTTAGAATACGACAATGAGTGTATTGCAGCAGTTGAATCCGCATTCCGGACGGACGGACAAACCAACTAATTAATTAGTTAGTTAGTTAGTTTACTATTCCAACAAAGTACAAGTGGAGTGCACAAGGACAAACTGTGACAGCACAGACGCCGCAGACAGAACGTCATCAATTGACACACTGAAAATATCAACTAGTTTTTCTGCATCTTATTTTTTTCTAATTTTAAAACGGTGTTTTTGGGGTTTATTGTACTATATTTGGTGCTAGCTTATTTTTTTTTACTGTAGTAGGTGCCTTACAAATTTTTTCTTAATGATGATGACGATGATGACGACGATGACAGCTGTTATAAGACACGCAGTAGACTGACGATGACAAACTATAAAGCAAAACACACGGACAGCAGCAATGTTCACCTTGATCTTCAAAGTGCGATTGCCTGGAACCATCGTCAACACTAGCAGTACGAGAACTTGTCCATCTGTTGCTGGCCGCTGAAGATAATTCAGAGATCTTCTGCTGGAACGCCTACAAACACATGGCCACAGAGTCCAGAGTCCGCATGTGCAGCATGGGCTGTGGCCTAGGCTGAACGCTGGTCCCTATCTGTGACGCATAGCGCCACTGCATCTGCAAGTATGTGGCTCCGATCATGGGTTCATTCATGTATAAAACACGCTATGTATGGCTATCAGAAGAAATATGAGTGTCACAACAAACTGATGAGAAAAAAATATGCACTCAGAAACAACTGACGTTGAGCGTTGGTTGGTCCTTGTCATAGACGACAAAGCGGATGTCTTTGAGTGACGTGGAAGGTTTAGCTCGACTGAACTTGAACACCTCATCGTACATGAGTTCACCAGCGACTGACGCAGGAACTCCCAAGTTTCCGGTTCCGATCGCTGGAATTGCCAGCGAACGAAATCCACTTTGATCGGACAGAGTCAACACTTTCACCAGCAGGTTGCGCATCACCTGACAAATAGCATGCACCACCGTCACCATCTTCATCATTACCACCCTCATCATCATCATCATCGTCATCATCATCATCATCATCATCGTCATTATCATCACCCTCATCATCATCATCACCCTCATCACCCTCATCATCATCATTGACATCAAAAATCTTAATACATGGAATAGGAACAGGGGCGATACACTCGAATTAAGACTAAAATGTTCGATGTCACCCTTTCTGTACCTGTGAAACCAGAGCACTTGCGTCACGCAGAGGCGTACACGTACAGTTGCATCTGAATGACAGAGTCTGCATCATAGGAATCAGCATTTGCTACAAGACTATCATCATCTATTGCAGAACTGACCAGATGCAACCAAACAAGCTGCACTCCATCTGTCGCCTCTTATGACACTCGATCACGAAACGAGGTGGGCGGAGTCTACTGTTCCCATGGAACCAACTACGGACAAGTGAAAAAGCGACCACGAAGATGGCAGATCGACCTACGGTCACCTTCCCAATGGCACACCACAGCTCGCCTTCGATTCACACCATAACTCAACCGCTATGAGAAAGAATTGGATGTGCTAATGGCTTTCCAGGACTGTACATGATGTAGGTGGGAGTTGAACCCTCGACCTCGTAATCAGATAGCAAACGGCACCTGTTGACATGACCCAGTTCCACCATCCCAATTGGAACACGCTCCGTGGTAGACACGCTTGACCGGCAGATGATATCCCTGTGTCTCGACAATATCGCCGTACTTGAGACCACCCGACGCTGGCATCTTCTTCTTGCATTCGTCTTGAATCTGAGGTCCAGCAGCTGCAAGAACTGACTTTGAGACGGCGCCATGTGACAGCACAAGATCTTTGCCAGTCGTGTTCACCAGCGCATCAACCTACAACTCAGCATACACTCACAATACACTCAATTTAATCGCATTTGCATAAATTAATATCCAGACATGATCAGCTGTTCCGCTCTGAGTCATAATCATATTGTGCAACAGCATAAACAATGGCAGTGTTCTCGAATATTTAAGCTTAACGTGCAACATTTCACAACACCGCTCGTCCGTTCTCAGCTCGTGAGTCAGTGATGACAAGAAAGTGAAGTGAAAAAGTAAAGTGAGAAAATCACAGAAGCACAGGACCTACAGGTATACTGGTATACTTCGATCTTCGGCAAGGTTTCCGAAATAAATACCAGCTCCCACCCCAATGGACCTCCAGATCCATCAGTATAGACAGCTCTGGAGTTCTCTGGGAGCAGTGCTTTCTGGTCTTTATTCCATCTCTCCCTAGCACATGCAGCACAATTTTTCGACAGCATCACTTCAACACCACTGAATACTGCATAACACAGACCGAACTGACTTGGATGATGTTCAGTCTAGAACCCAGTCCAGCCTGGACTGGCCCAGGACTAACCAATCCTAACCCTGACCCTAGCCCTGACTCATGCACTGTTCACCTTTAAAGAAACTGCTAGATATTTTACCAAAAGAGGTAGTAAAGTATACTGTGCTTTTCTTGATGCATCAAAGGCATTCGACAAAGTGCTGCACAATGGATTATTTGTCAAAT
>Ga0056116_1000715_pt1 | contig 11801 bp, 11 predicted proteins | sample WorMetOlspDAHAB2_FD_67352 | JGI IMG/M metagenome (GOLD analysis project Ga0056116, IMG submission 67352) | Marine gutless worms symbiont microbial communities from Max Planck institute for Marine Microbiology, Germany - Olavius sp. DAHAB.2 ...
AATTTTTAATGCTAAAACAAGGTGTTAGCAAGCTTTCCGAATAATGGCTTAAAAATGAAATTAGGCGGACTTTCAAGGCGTTACGAAATTTTACCTTTTTTTCGTATATAGTTCCGATTCTTATTGTCGGTACGGCCGGATACATGATTATTGAGGATTGGAGGTTTTTAGATGCTTTATATATGACCATCATTACCATTTCCACGGTGGGTTATCGGGAAATCAACCAGATCGGTGATCCCGGCCGCGTATTTACGATTCTTTTGGTTGCCGTCGGCGTGGGGTTTTCGTTGTATGTCGCGGCAGCCGTCGTGCAGTTTATGGTTGAAGGGCGAATGAGAATCTTACTGGGGAGGAGAAGATTGGATCAGAAAATTAATCGATTAAAAAACCACTACATTGTCTGTGGCTATGGGCGTATCGGACGGGTTATCTGTCGCAATCTTAGAAGGAAACCACTCGATATGGTGGCCATCGATAAGAGCCCGGAGTTGATCCCGGTGATGGATGCGGATGATATTTTGCACGTGTCCGGCGATGCGGCCGATGAAGCCAGCCTGATTAAGGCCGGTATCAGGCAAAATTTTAATTTGATAATTATTGCCATAAAAAAGCCGGAGGGCAATATGCTGTTCAATCCCTCATTCGAGGCCGCCATCATGCCGGATGATATGGTTATTGCCGTTGGTGAGTTGGAGAACCTGCAGAAACTTGAAAAGATACTAAATCCCTGACACCTTCATTCTTATATTTTATATATGATCCGTTTGTCGGTTATGATGATATCTACATGTTTATCATGGGATTCCATAGGAACCTGCGGGACAATTTGCTCTTCGAAGGTCAGGGCTACTTTACGGGTGGTGATCGCCAGTTTGGGGATCAATCGATCGTAATATCCGCGGCCCGAACCTATTCGGCCGCCTTTTTCATCAAAAGCCAGCCCCGGAATGATGGCGATGTCGATGCGGTCCATGGGCACTGTTTTACACCGTTTTGCATCCGGCTCTAATACCTTCCGGGGACCGGGTATCAATTCTTTCGCGAATTGGTCGACTTTCATCAGGTTCATATTAAAGTTTTCAGAGTCAAAGGCCGGGAGGACCACAATTTTATTATAGGCGTACGATCGTTTGATTATTTTTTCTGTTTGAATTTCATAGTCGCCACCAACGTACAGCAGGGCAATTTTTGATTCCAGAAAATTCGCAAATTCAAAAAGTCTGGCTTCAATTGCCCGGGTTTTTTCAGCGATTTGGTTTTCAGACAGTGTGGAAATTATTTGGGAAATGTCTTCTCGAATCTGAATTTTTGCGGCACCAATTTCCTCCATACGATATCTCCCCAGTGCAGTTTGGTTGATCGTTTATACACGGATTACAGCAGCCGCCAACATGCAATTAACATTGACTAAATGACATGTCCGTGTTACTTGCGGCATGATTTGGAACTTTATTTTAAACTAGGACACATTTAAACTTAATAATATAAGGTTTTTTATGTTAGAAATCAAGTTTGTTAGTCAAAATTTATCATCGGTAAAGAGAGCACTAGATGCTCGGGGCTATCAGATCGATCTTGATACGTTTAAAACATGCGATGATGAACGTCGTGTTTTTTTGCAGGAGATTGAATCGTTGCGCCATCAGCGCAACGTGGTATCCGACCGGATTGCCGCAATGAAAAAGGCCGGCGAAAATGCCGAAACACTGGTGACCGAAATGCGTTCCGTTTCTTCCAGAATCAAGGAACTGGATAAACAACTGGTCGAAAACCAAACAACCCTCGCCGACATGCTTCTGGGAATACCGAACATGCCGCACGCCTCGGTTCCGCTGGGCGCTGATGAGACTGCCAATCCGGTAATCAGAACTGTTGGTTCGGTACCCCAATTTTCCTTTGATCCCCAACCCCACTGGGAGATTGGCACACGGCTTAGTATACTTGACTTTGACCGGGCCTCGAAGATTACCGGGGCACGGTTTCCACTCTATTTCGGTGCCGGCGCTCGTCTGGAACGCGCTCTGATCAATTTTATGATTGATACTCACACCGGTGAGCATGGCTATCAGGAGGTGCTGCCGCCTTTTATCGTTAACCGGCAAGCCATGACTCACACCGGGCAGTTGCCAAAATTCGAAGAAGACCTTTTTAAACTGTCAGGCTGGGAGTACTATTTGATTCCCACCGCCGAAGTTCCGGTTACCAATATTCACCAGGGAGAGGTCCTGGAGGATAATATTCTTCCAATTTACTACACGGCCCATACACCGTGCTTTCGTTCGGAGGCCGGTTCTTATGGCAAAGATACCCGGGGATTAATCCGCCAGCACCAGTTTAACAAGGTAGAACTGGTCAAATTCTGTCAGCCCGAAAACTCTTACGATGAGCTTGAAAGCTTATTGAGCGATGCCGAAACGATATTAAAAAAGCTGGCGATACCCTATCAGGTGATTGAACTTTGTACGGGAGATTTGGGGTTTTCAGCCGCCAAAACCTATGACATCGAAGTCTGGATGCCGGCCCAGGGCCTTTATCGAGAGATTTCCTCCTGCAGTAATTTTGAAGATTTTCAGGCACGCCGGGCCAACATCCGTTTTAAACGCAAGGGGCAAAAAGGCACCCTACTGGTTCACACGTTAAACGGCTCCGGGCTTGCGGTCGGTCGCACGGTGGCGGCTATCCTCGAGAATTTTCAACAGGCCGACGGTTCAGTTGTGATCCCCGAGAAACTGCGACCCTACATGGGCGGATTGGAGAAGATAGCACCGTGAAAATCGATGATTTCCCCCAAGATATCCGTGCCTACCTGATGCCGTCGCATACCGGACAGTTGATTTACCGATGCCTGGGCTGCGGGCGTGAATACGGTATCGAAAAACTCCTTTACATTTGCCCGAACTGCCGGCAGGTTTTGCTGATATATGATCAAAATTTTGCCCGCTTAAAAAATATTTCAGGCGCGCTCTGGCAGCAGGTTTTTGACTATCGCAAGATGTTGAACATTGATGCACTAAAGGGTATTTACCGCTACCACGAATTCATCGGACCCATTCTGCCGTTGGACGCGGTTATCTACCTGGGTGAGGGGCATACCCCGCTGATTGCCGCCAACCAGGCATTGCAGGAAAAAGTCGGTGTGCGGTTTTACTTTAAAAACGATGGACAAAATCCCAGCGCATCGTTTAAGGACCGGGGGATGGCCAGCGCATTGAGCTATATCAATTATATGGTTCAAAATGGTTATCTTAAAGATGTCCTGGCCATCTGCGCGTCGACGGGCGATACTTCTGCTGCCGCTGCGCTGTATGCATCCTATTTGAAACCACAGGTCAAGTCAGCCGTCTTGCTGCCGCATAAGAAAGTAACCCCCCAGCAGCTTTCCCAACCCCTGGGTAGCGGTGCCGCCGTGTTTGAGATTCCCGGCGTTTTTGATGACTGTATGAAAGTTGTCGAAGCGCTTTCGGAACACTACCCGGTTGCGCTGCTAAACTCCAAAAATGCCTGGCGGATTCTGGGGCAGGAATCTTACGCTTACGAAATTGCCCAGGATTTTGAATACGACCTGACTCACACGGCGCTGGTGGTTCCCATCGGAAATGCCGGTAACATCACGGCCATTATGAGCGGTTTTTTAAAATTTTACGATGCCGGCATTATCAACTGCCTGCCAAAGATTGTCGGGGTTCAGTCCAAACATGCCAACCCGGTCTATCGTTATTACCTCGAACCGGATCCCGCCAAGCGCAATTTTGTTCCCGTTACGGTCAAATCCAGCGTGGCCCAGGCGGCCATGATCGGCAACCCGGTTTCGATGCCAAGAGTTATTCATCTGGTTCAGCAATATAACGAGGTGGCCGGCTGCAGCAAGATCTCTTTCGTTGAGGTCAGTGAACAGGATATCATGGATTGGGAGATTGCCGCCAATCGCAATGGTCATATTGCCTGTACCCACGGGGGCGAATCTCTGGCCGGTCTGCTGGCAGCCCAGGCCCGGGGGGTAATTGGCGATCCGGATATTGTGGTGCTTGATTCCACCGCCCACACCCTTAAATTTGCCGGATTTCAAGAGATGTATTTTGAGCAGAATTTTCCCGCAGACTACAATATCTGCCCCAGACCGGATCTGATCAATGCACCGCTTTACGTTCACCCGCAAGATCTCGATCGCGTGCCGGCGCCCGGCAGACCGTTAGCGGGTGAGGCGTTTGAACGCTTTGTGACCCGGACGGCCGAAGAGATAGCCGCCCGGCTGCATCTTGAAAAATACGCAGCCTCTAAATAAGTTGTGGCTTCGCCCAACGAATCGCTGCTACTATAGATAGTTTATAGGGTTAATTATGCAAATCGCTGTGTATGTCGGGGCAATCTAATTTGATCCGTAGATACGGCGTCACAATCAATTGACAGCTCATCAACCATGAGGAAAACAAAATGAAAAAGATCTGGCTTGTTGGAGCAACCTGCATTCTGCTTTTAATGGTATTTGCGGCGTGTTCCTCCAAAAAAAACCTGGAGAAGCAAAGAGTGCAGGCGGAAGCGTCCCGAAATCTTGGTGAGGCCTATTTGCGCGAGGGTAAGTACTCGGCCGCTTTAAGGGAACTGCTAAAGGCTGAGGCCATGACGCCGGACGATTATTTTTTGCAATTCGACCTGGGACTGGCATACCTATACAAGGGTGAAACGGACAAGGCCATTTATCATTTTAAAAAATCGTTGGCAATCAAAGACGATTACGGTCCGGCCCGCAACAATCTGGGAAATGCCTATGCCGAAAAAAAAGAATGGGATAAGGCGATCGAACAATATGAGATCGTAACCTCGAATTTGATGTATGCCACGCCTCAATTTCCCTATTCCAACCTCGGGATCGCCTACTACCACAAAAAGCAATACGCGCTTTCGTAGAAATATTTCAAAAAGTCCCTGGATATCATGCCGGATTTTGACCGGGCTTTGTATGGCCTGGCCCAAACCTACATTGCCACCGGAAGGATTTCGCAGGCGGTTGAAACTTTGGAATTTGCCGTTGCCAAACATCCGGAAAATGCAAGGATGCATTTCGAATTGGCCGAGACCTACAAGCTGAAGCGTGATTACAGCAGGGCCTACGGATCTTATATTCGGGTGGTGCAGATCAATCCGGACACCCCACTGGCAGACAAGGCTTTGATAGAGGCTAAACGGCTTCAGCCTTTATTGTAGCTAACTAAAAAATGCGAATGGCGGCAGGGTTCGTAAGGTGAATCCGTCGTCATTCGCATTTTAAATTCTGGCAATATTTCTTTAGTTCAGCGGGCACTTGAAGCTTGTGCCGTGTTTTTCTATTAACCGCACGCCGGGCTTAGGACTTAAATATCCTCGATGGAGCCTTTTTGCGCGAGCTGGACGATGCGCGGTGTGATGAATATCAGCAATTCATTTTTAGAATCCGTTTTTTCCTGTGATTTAAACAGCCAACCCAGCACGCCGATTTTTCGCAAGCCGGGAATGCCCTTTTCACCATAGGTTATGGCTGATTTAACGATACCGCCGATGACGATGGTATCACCATTTTCAATCAGCAGTTCGGTTTCGGCCTCATTGGTCGACAGGGCCGGGCCATCCGGTGTTTGTTCGGCCACATCATTTTTAGTGACAAATATCTTCATGACGATGCGGTTATCCGGGGTAACGTTGGGGGTGACCTCCAGCAGCAGGTCGACATTTTTAAATCTTACGGTTGAATTTCCCGATGAATCGCGCTCCTGGTAAGGTACTTCCAGGCCCTGCTTTATTTTGGCCTTTTTGTTGTCCAGGGTGACGACTTTCGGCGCTGAAATAATGTTGGTTTTGCCTTGGGTCTCGCTGACCAGCAGGGTGGCATCGATTATCGAAAATGGGGTTCCGGTCAATTTCCGAAAATCCAGGCCGACAATACCACTGGGTACCGCTTGCGGCAAATTGTTGGCCAATCCGGTCAGGATCAACTCCGTACCGCCATTATTAAACGGTCCGGCGGTCACTTCGCCCCAATCAAAGCCGAGGTCTTTGGTGAAGCTGGTATTGGCTTCCACGATTCGCGCCTCGATGACCACCTGGGGGGTGACCTGGTCGATTCGCATTACGATTTCGCGGATCTGATCAACTTTCTCCACCGTGTCGGTCAGGATCAGTTGATTGTTGCGTGTATCCACACTGACTTTGCCGCGGCCACTGGTCAGCACGCTCTGAATATGAGGCAGCACCTCACTTTGGGCATTGGAGTAGCTGACGGGAAGATAGGCTGTAATCAGTGGTTCCAGGGCTTTTTTCTGTTTCATGGCCTGCTGGGTGGCTTTTAACTGGGCCTGTTTGAGTTTTTCTTCCTGGGCCAGGTTGCTGAGGGTGGCGATGCGGATAATGTCGCCTTCCATCGCCATTCCCAGTTGATTCATCTTCAGGACCAATTCGAGAACCTGATCCCAGGGCACCGGTTTGTCAAGGGTCAAGGTAACTTTACCGGTGACGTTTTTATCGATGGCGAAATTTTTTCCGCTGATTTCCCGGATAATTCTAAACACATTTTTGATGTCGGTATCATAAAAATCCAGGGCGATTTTTTCACCGGTGTATTTCTCGTCAGGCGGGACGGCACTAGCCAAACGTTCGGCGATCGACATTTGCTTTTTGGCCGGCTGCGACGCCGCTAGGGCGACGGGTGTCTTTAATTCCTTGCCGGCGGGTGGCGAGGTGGCGGCAGCCATATCAGGGGCCGCTGCGGGCTGCGGACCAGTCGATCCGGCGGCCGTTTTTGGGGCTTTGGGCTCGCTTGAAGGCTCGGCCATCACTTTTTTCCAGGCCGGAAGTTGGGCATCTTCATAAGGCCTTGGCGGGATCTTGGATGCGGCAAAGTTAATCCGGATGACATCATCGGTTTGTTTGACAAAGTATGGTACACCTTCACGAAGTTCTACATCGATAACCGTGTCTTTAGATTCAGGTGCGTCGATTGGCGTAATGCGATCGACTGCGCTTTGAAAGCGAGTGGTGATCAACGCCCGTTTGCGGTATTCGGGCAAATTGGTGTCCAACAGTCTGAGATGAAGCCTTTTATTGTCGACTTTGACCATTCTGTATTCAACCGGACGGGTGGTGCCGACAATGACTACCGATTTGCCGGCCTCTTCACTCGTAAAATCAATTCGGTTTAACCAGGCCGGTTTGTCATGTTTAGCAGCTTGTGATTTTTCGGTGTCGTCCGGCTCTGAGACAGATGCAACCTCCGTGGCGGGTGCCGGCTTTGCGGCAGGTGCCGGTATCGGCTTTGCAGCCTGGGGTTCAACTGCCTTGGGCCTATCTTCGCTCACCGGCGGGGGAGACTGGCCCACATAAATCAGCATTCCATTGTCGACCGAACGGGCAGTATGTTTTGATAAATAGGCCTTGTCCGTTTCGAGGACAATTCGGATCTTATCCGGGTGACCGAAATGACGGATCTTGCGTATCTGATCCGATTTAACCGCAATGCGTTGCTCGCCCTTGAACGGGCTTTTTAGTTTATAAAGGTCATAAACAATGCGGGGCGGAATTCCACTGATGGTAAACGATTTAAAATCGGAGATGGTTCCATCAGCCTTGACATTGATGACGACATTTTGTTTGAGCGGGGTAGCGGAAACCGACATCATTCGGGTTGCAGGGGCAGCAGGCGCTTTAACCGCTTCGGGTGGTGGTGCAGGCGTAGCTTTTTTTACCAGGGGAGCTTTGGGCGGTGTCTCCACAGCCAACTTGTCGGATTTCGGAAATACGATGTTAAGCCCGGCCGCGTCCGTGTCGATTTTATAAGGAAGATCTTTTCTCAAAGCGATAAATATGCGTGATGTCTTTATCTCTTCCTCGATCTGGGATGCTCTGATAGAACTGATGAAATCATCTTCCGGTGGATAATAGACAGTTTCGATATTATCCAGGGCGGTTTCAGGAAAGTCAAAAAGAACGCCCAGGGGAAATACCTGTTTGATCGCCGTGTAAGTTAGCGACTGGTTGCCTTTTATGGTAACCGTGGTGGATGTTTCATCCTCGCTGGTAATGATGTCGGTGATCAGCTTGTTCGGCTCAGCGGCTTTGCCTTGCGTCGCATTTTGTGAAGCACACGCAGCAAGCAGCACGACCATACCGAATAAAAGGACGCCTAGATGAAGGGGTTTGGCTAATTTACTCATTAATTGAAACATCTTAAAACTCTCCAGTGGGTTTGGGAAGCTTGAGCTCTCTTTTACGGGTTTGAATTTTACCGAAAACATCTTCAAATTGTTCCTCGACAAAAACTGTTTCTTTTTTTATGTTGATGATCTTGCCGCCATTAGTTCCAATATAAGTACCTGTTTTAATGACGTAACCTTTGCCATTAGATTCTTCTACCAGAGCCCGGTTGCCACTGGAGGCCACGATAATTCCGACCAGCTTCAATTGGCTCAGATCAATTCGTTCCAGGGGGGTGCGGGGTATCCGCTTGATTTTTTTATTTGATTTTTTGGAGGCAACCCGCCTTTCCTGGAATAGCGGCGCAAAGGGGTCAATTTTGCCAGTGGCATCATATATCGGTGGGGTCCCGTCGGGCCGCAGGCTGTAGGAGGCGATAAGCGGTTTGGAGGCTTCCGGTTTCTTTCCAGCCACGGTTTTAGCGCCTCCCGGTTTCTTTCCAGCCACGGTTTTAGCGCCTCCCGGTTTGGCTGCCGGCTTTGTTATAGTTATCTCCGGTTTGGGGCTGATCGCCGGCTTTTTCTGCTTGACCAAATCGGTCTGCTTATTTCCAACCGGATTGGTGACAACTTTACTGGCGACCAGTTGCCGGGAGTCGGCATCCTTTGTAATGGCCGGCTGATTTTTTGCTTTTGCCTGGGTTTTGTTGACTTTTGCGACGACCGCCTTGGGCTGCCGTTGTTTGGCGGCTAGTTTCGTTTTAGCAGTACGAACCGTTTTTTTTGTGCGGACTTTGGCGGTACGGTTTTTTGGTGCGACTATCTTTTTACGAACCACTGTGGGTTTTGCCGGAGCCGCAGTGTGATTGTCACATCCCCACAAAAGCAGAGCAATACAAATTGTGCTGATCAAATATCGCATGATCTCTAGCTATCTTCCCTATCATTTTCTGGTTGATCTTGGTTTACCTATTTCTTTTTCCGCTTCTTTTTCTTTTTACCTTTTTTAGAAGATGCTTCTACGAACTTATAGGTGACGGCCATACACTTGGTACTGAGGTCTCTGGTGGAATTCTTATCTTTAGCGTTCGCAATCTGAATGTTTTGTATGTTTACGATACGCGATAGACGGGCGACCTGATCGAAGAATAATGCCAGATTGTGATAGTCGCCCTTGATATTCATGGCAACGGGGATTTCGGCGTAAAATTCTTTTCGCTTTTCGGCTTTGGGCTCAAAGAGCAAGAATTCAAGGCCGACCTGCTGACCGGAATTGGAAATATTGGACAGCAGCGAGGGAATCTCTTCTTTTTCAGGAAGTTTTTTCATCGCCTGCCGGAATTGTGCTTCGGCTTCTTTCATTTTGGCCTGAAATTCCTTTAAGGACTTTGCGTTGCGTTTAGCGGTTTCAAGTTTTTTTTCTAATTTTTCAAGTTGAGCATTTAATCGATTAATCTTTTCATATTTTGGATAATATAGGAAGTAGATGAATCCACCGGCAATAAGGACAAATAAAGTCACCGAAATCGCTATCCTCTGGATCCGGGACAGCTTCTCAATTTTCTCAATAAAAGGTTCAATTGATTTTGCTAGATCGTTTGCCATTATTTTTTCGCCTTAATTTTCGCTGGAGATTTTTTAGTATTGGTTTTGACCGGCGGTTTCTTTCTACAACTGATCAGGAAGCTTTTTAAATTTGACTTGCCAATTCTTTGCTGCTTGAGCGTATTTAGATCGACGTCACTAAAGAGCCCTGCTTTTTCCAGCCGGACCATGAAATCCGCGACCGTTTTATTGTCCAGTGCAATACCGGCAATTCGGACGATTCTACCCCTGGATGACATATTCGTGAACCACATGCGTTTGGGCACAATTACCTGGGTCATTGTATCCAGCAATCGGGAGGGCTCAAAGCGATTGGCTTCAAGGGATTCCATAACGGCCATTTTATTCTTCAGAGTGCTGAGTTTCTTTTTGATCGCGGCGATCTCTTTATTTATTTTATCGTATTTTTCCAGCTCGGATTTGGTTTGTTTAATCTGGTCATCCAAACCGTCTATCTTGCTGCCCAGGCTCCAATTGTGGTAAAACAAAATAATCAGCAAAAATGCCAAGGAAAGCACAAAGATGGAAACCTGTCGACGGATGTTTTCTTTTTTGCGAGCTGCTCGAAAAGGCAGCAGGTTTATTCTTATCATTTGTCGTCCACTTTTCTCATTGCCAGGCCCATGCTAATGGCTGCCTGGGGCCCAATCTGTTGAATATAGGCGTCATCGAAATTTTTTCCATCAAGGTGAAATTTTTGAAACGGATTAAGGGATTCGACCTCGGCAGAGGCTTCGGTAGCCAGCAATTGCCTGAACTCGCTAATGTTGGCACCGCCACCGCTAAGGATGATGCGTTTAATCTGGTCTTCCGGGTAAGTTGAGTAAAAGAAATCAAGTGCACGTCGAATTTCGGTGCACCAATCGGCAACAACCGAGGACACAATGCCCTTTAGGTCTTCCGGCGTAAGCCTGTCCGAATCTTCGCCGTATTTTAATTGCTCAGCTTCTTCAAACGTGCATTCTATCAGAGACATGATTTTCTGATTTATTTGCCCGCAGCCTAAAGAAACATCGCGCATGAATACGGATGAATTGTCTTTGAGGATACTCAACGATGTCTTACTTGCACCAATATCAATGAGCGCAATGTTATCATCTTGAGCATCGTAATTGGATTCAAACGTATTTTGCAGGGCGAATGCTTCAACATCAACGATGCAGGGGTTGAGTCCGGCCAGATTCACCAGGTTTATGTAGTCATTAACCATTTCTTTTTTGGCCGCCACCAGAAATACATTCATCTGGTTGGAGTTGTTTTCATCTTCCCCGAGTATTTGAAAATCAAGATTTACATCGCTGATGTCAAACGGGATATACTGTTCGGCTTCAAAGTGAATGGTTTCCTGGAGCTGCTCTTCGGCCATGGTTTGCACATTGATCTTTTTAACGATCACCGAGTAGCCCCCGATGGATACAGCAACGTTGTTTTCTCTGATACTATTGGATTTAAAAAGCTGCTGGATCGATTGCGCGACTGACTCAGGGTCATTAATCGTGCCTTCTTCGATGGCGCCGTGAGCTATATCCACAATGCCGAAATGCTTAAGTGTGTTTCCTCGTTTGGAGTCTACGATTTGCGCTGCTTTTATGGATCTAGAACCGATATCCAACCCGACGAGATTATCTTTTTTTCCAAAAACCATAAGAGACACTAATCCTTAAAAATTTTATGTTTGTCTGCTGGTTTTAAGCCCAGTGCTAGAAGAATCTTGCGTTGAGTTTCCATGCGACATGGCAAGTTCTTTTCAATCCTGTTGATGGTGATTGGAGAGACATGCGCTTGTCTGGCAAGTTCGGCTTTGCTCATTAACATGGATTCTCTGGTTTCCTTTAATTTGTTCCTGCCCATAGATTTGGCTTCCCGATTGCCAAGTATTAGTAATTGAACTGATTGCGTTTTCTAAAGCTGAAGCCCATATTCAGGTTTTGCTGAATCCGACTAATTTTAAGTCAATATAATTACATATAATTAGGGTTTCCTGAAAAAGTCGTAGATCTGGCAAAATTCCGGGCTTAGCGAATTCTGGCTTCT
>Ga0056116_1000717_pt1 | contig 11792 bp, 5 predicted proteins | sample WorMetOlspDAHAB2_FD_67352 | JGI IMG/M metagenome (GOLD analysis project Ga0056116, IMG submission 67352) | Marine gutless worms symbiont microbial communities from Max Planck institute for Marine Microbiology, Germany - Olavius sp. DAHAB.2 ...
CTGACGAGTGCACATATTTTTAGTCCCGCCCTTTGTTGTGACAATGTTATAGGATACTGCTTACTCTGTTGAATAATTCTTCGGATTAGGTGTAAGCATCCGCGTTTTTTTTATAGAATAACAGATATTGCGAGGGCATCGACAACCGGTACATAGTCAATTCGCCCCTTTTCGTCTGAGACTGATAATATAGTAACTTCCTAGACTGCTGGAAAATGATGTGAAAAACTGTAAATTGACATGCAGACGTTGCGTATATTGTCACACGAGAAAAACATATGACAGCGCGTGAGAATCGAATAATTTCTAGCTGCGATTTCGTGCAGTGAAACGTGAATGACGGCGAACAATGTGCGTGCTTGTTTTGCAGAGATCAGTACTAAAGGTCCCACTATGCTGTCTGCTCACCAAGGTAACGACAGAAGCGTCGACGTTACACTATTTCTGCTGATGTACAGTTTATCATTCTTGATCGCTAAGTGGATGGTTTGGCGCAGGGGTAACAGCGTTGGTCAATCAATAAAGTTAAGCTATGCCGAGCCCGGTCAGTAACAGGATTGGTGACCATCTTTGGCGGGTCTACCATTTTCCCGGTATTTTCCAGGCAAGTTGCATGGCAACTCACGTCCACTCGGCCTAGCCATCCCTCAGTGGGTGCTTGCAATGGTTTCGGCCATTGTGGTGGAAGAAACGGCGAGTTCTGCGTAGCATTGGGCCTTGTTACCAGGATTGCTGGCGCACTGGCTGATTGTATGCAAGCTTAATTGGGTCTAACTCCCCCGACTCAAATGACAAAGGGAATGAGCTCTCTCGGGAGTGGACGGACCTCACGGTCTGTGCGTAGAACTTCTTCTTCTTGGATTGGTAAGCTATATACAGGCTTCAATATGATGTATCACCTAACCTTGACGTACCATCACATTATAACAAATATATTTTAAAACCTACATGTTGTTCGATCACCGCATATAGTGTGCCAGCCATTACTGAAGAGCAAAAAATGAAATGTTTAAGTTATAAGCCTCGGTACGCATGCGCTAGCACATTTGAATTGGTCAACTCCACTGTTTACTGGATTTATTTGCTCATCGGTTTTCATGTTTTAGTTCTATTTGTTTCTGTTTTTGTTATTCCTACGTGCGGCAGACTAAGTTGGCCAGCTCTCTGGTCAACTTTTAGGCGCACGAAAAAATAGCGAGTGATTAATTGAAAAAAATTCTCGATAGTTGTATTGTTGTTAATAATATCCCAACAGTGACATTCGTTTCCAGCTTCAGTGTGCTTAGAACAAATAATAATGTCATTAATATTGACCGTATATTTTAATATCTATTTAAAACCGCTCATAAGAAATAATACGTCAATAAACATAAGACTGTTTTTATTATTTTATCATGAGTATAAGCGAGTGAGTAGGCTTTAATGCCTCACCGACACAGTTTCGGTAATTTCAGAGGCGAGAGAATCAAATTGTGTAATTGAGTCGAGTCATGTCAAGTTTATTTGCTCAACAACAAGTTTTAAACGAGCAGTAACAAGCAATGCCATGTTGAACAGGAATGACAAGGCTGAAAGCACTCACAGTCACCCTAGTGTAACACGTAATTAATGTAAACTTAAATTGGTAAAAGGGAATACAAATGAAGACAGACACGGAAATGAGCTTGCCTAATCACGAACAATATGAGTGCTAGTATCGCTTAAGATGTGAAGAAAAAGCTAATAAAAAGATGCATATCAGGCTAATCTGGAGATGTTGTTTTTTGTGTTTTGCGTGTGTAAGGCATTTTGTGGGTAAGGCGTCCGCTATGGGTCAACCAACTAGGCCAACTCAGCCTTCCATCCTTTCGGGGTCGGTAAATGAATAGTAATCTAGCTAGAAGTGCGGCACTGTTGAGCAGCTGTGTCGCCCTCTGGTGAATGCTTACGAGGTAAAGGCAGATGTTGTGAACGTGGCAGTACGGCGGAAATTCCTAAGTGCGGCAGACTAAGTAGGCCAGCTCTCTGGTCAACTTTCGGGCGCACTATAAAATAGTTTGACTTTACTTTTTTTATACTTTTTTAGCGCTCGTGATCGGTCTCGTGAGTAGCGTGATGGCTATAGTGCTCGTCTGCACCATTACCATCGTGGTCCTCGTCTGCAAAGACCGATTTCGATTCAAACGCCGTCGATCGTCGTCTTCCGACTCATCGCCTTCGTGGTCGTCCGCCAGTGACTTCACGCTGCCCAGAATTCCCAGAGTGAAACAAAGACCTGCAGATCAGCTGCCACAATCCGGTGTACGCTTCTGGCGAGGAAACAATACAGGTAAACCTGTATTGGCGGCGTGGCTCAGTGGTTAGAACGTTGGTCTAACTGGCGAACTTTCCCCAATCTACGCCTGATCTGTGGTTGACATGTGACCACCTTGTGGGTAAGGTGTCCGCTATGGGTAAACCAACCAGGCCAACTCAGCCTTCCACCCCTTTGGGGTCAATAAATGAGTAGTAATCCATGTAATTACATGGATTACGGGGGTGGAGACCATTAAACGGCAGACCGGGACTGTGCGTGTGGTTGTTTAGCTGTGAGGCTAGCCCGTGTCTGCGGGCTCAGCCTACAGCCGAGGCTGCACGTCCGCCCTAGCTTGTGACGTACATCGCTACTGTAGCTGCAGTTTCCGCTTGTGGCGCTATATAAGTGTTATGCCTTTACCTAAATGCCTTTAAACCGATGGCACACCTTAACTACCTCCTTAATCGATGGAGATGACGATCACGACGATAATATAGAAATTAAACATACAGGGAGATCCACAAAGGTCAAATGTCAATCAATCTTATTAAGTCGCCTTAAAGCCTGCTAATGAGATTAAAATTTGGCGTCAAATTAGACATACGACATACACAGCAGTACAACCAAACGTCGGCCTAAAATGCACTCATAATAAGCTGTACAACAAGACGGCATAACGTGACTTATCACTGTGCTTGACATCAGCAAAACTGCTGCGCGACAGCAGAACTTTGTATCCAGGAAAAAGTTTTTGCATCTTAGTATTTTATTATTATTTTCTCCCGTTTACTCAATCGTCTTTCCGACGTGCCAGGTACGTCGACGCACACTCCGATCTGCCGCTTCCAACCATCTTGCAGTACTGTACCGTCTTTCAACCGTGACTGTTGATTGGTAGCCGGGCCTCCAAAATCTGGAATACACTGCCCGACAATGCCGTTTCAGCATCATCCGTGGACTGGTTCCGGTATCAACTGCATACCTTTCTGTTCCAGTGATCATTCTGTTGTTAGCACTTTAGTGGACTTTGCAGTTGTCTCAATTATTTGTAGATTGCCCGCGTAGCTCAGTTGTTAGGACGTCGGTCTTTGGCCTGCCCTGTGCCCGATCTATGGTTGACAGGTGACCACTATGTAGGTAAACTGTCCGCTATGACTCAGCCAGCTATAGCCAACTCAGCCTTCCATCCTTCCGGTAGAAGTCCATGCATTTACATGGATTACTGCGGTGGAGACCATTAAAACGGCGGACTACGGCTACGCATGGCTGTACGGGTGCAGGCCAAAGTGCGTGAGGGCGGGCTTGGGCTGCGGCGTACGGTGAACGCCGACCCTGTCTGTGACGCGCAGCGCCGACGACGCAGCAGCATATGCGGCTTGCGGCGCTATATAAGTGCTGAACCTTCAGGCTGTTATAAAAAGTTACAGATATATCGATTGATTTTGCGTTGCTGAGCTGTTCCGTCCAAACGTCGTAGGCGGCGCTGTAAATTGATTGACAACGTGCGAGCGTATTCTGGATGTTGTAGGGCTGAACGCGCGCGGCCAGACAGCGTCGACGAACAGTGCAGCGGAAACGGGCAGCGAGGTAACGCCGCCGGAACTCGCCGGGCTGTTTACGCCAGCCGGGGCGACGAGGACAGCGACGAGTCGGTTCGGGATGGCGCCGGACGCCGTCGGCGACGAATCGCGGAAGGACGGCGGAGCGAGGCACCACGGGCGGCGGAAGCGGCGGAAAAAACGCCGTGGCGGCGGCGGACGGAACGCCGCCGAGTTGCCGCCGGTGCGCGTCGACGACTGCGGCGAGGTTTACCTGCCGCCGAGCGACTCGGCGCGCCCGTACCTCACGTCGCACAACCCGGCCGTCGGCCGCCGAGCGCTGCCGGCCGTGCGGCGCAACTCGGACGGCGAGATCTTCGTGCCGATGGGCGACCGTGTGCCGCCGCAGCGAAGGCACTGGCCGGAGCTGGACCGCGCCAATTCGCAACGGACGCCCAGCAGTCTCGTGTTTGACCAGATTGACGAGATCTACGGACATCGGCAGACGTCGAGGCGCGAGTTGCAGTACTTCGACGGAAGACCGAGGTTGCCCCTTGCGGCCGATAATCCAGACGACTTTGATCATTCGCCGAACGAAGAAGATTCGGTAACACCGTCTATACGTTTACTGTCGCATGTGCCTACTTTTGTGAATGTCAACTTTATTTATAAACGAAAATGATGACGACGATGATGCTGATGATCTTAAATACTTATTTTATTATAACTGGTCTGCTGTAAATCACACCCAAAGACAAATAGAACAGAGAACAAGAGAGAACACTGAAAATACCTGTGCACACAATTAAAGCAGAACACATAGGTCTACACTATGTGCGTTTATCTTGAAGAGATTAACATTTCAGGCTGTTCCTCATTTTTATACATAAAAGAGTTTTAAAAAATTTCTACAGACCTAATTATTATGCCAATAGTCGACATATAATAAACATAATGCGCTAAATATGGTGGGTGTCATCGTCATGTCGTATAATGAAATTTTTTAGACTCTTTCAGTGGCGGATTTAGAGGGGGCCGAGCCGGCTTCAACTCCCCCCCCCCTTGGGCGATTGACTGACGCCGTCACTAAAGTTTGATCGTTCTACTGTGAAATATGGTACTCAGAATATTCAAAATGATTGCCACCAGTGGCTTTCTGACAGCTTTAGAGTGCACGAAATTCGTTTTCTGCTGGGGCTCCCCCGACCCTCTATAGCTGGTTTAAGGGGTCCTGTATACTTCTAAGTGAGGAGGAGGAGAGGGGAAAGGGAGAGAAAAAGGGGAGATGAAGGGAACGGGAGCGACCCCCTCCCCTTTCGCAAAATCCTTGATCCGCCCCTGTCTTTTAAAATACACTCCGACATGTTATAATTACTCGAGTTGCGGTGTAATTCCGGAACATTGGATGCGCTGTTGTTAGGCGCAGCTGATGGCAATGCTGTACAACGACCGCGCAAGTCGCTGTCTCGGTCGGCCCCGAGACACGCTGCACCGAGTCTACATACCGCAGTCTCACATAACTTATATAACGTGACCGATAGTCAGTGTGTATTTAGTCATTATGTTCTGATCGTGGTCCTTCCATCCGATCGACGCATCTCGTGTGTTCGTTTCGCTTTAATTTGTTTGCAGGATGACCGGGGTGAGTGAGTAGAGTTTAACTCCCCACTCGACACAATACAGGTCATTTCGGAGGCGGAAAAAAACCAGTGGCCGGGTTTTCACGAATTCGGGTTGGCCAGACTGACAGAAAATGGCAGCAATAACTGATCAGGCGTTGAAAGTTCAACGTCTGATCAGATATCTGAGTACAAAATATGTGAACTTTGTAATGACCTTCTATCACGGGACACTATATGCTTTGCAGTTTTTCAGCGCCTGTTCGATCGTGTTCCGCAGCGTTACGAAATTTTCGGTCACTTTGCAGTTTGAAGGTTCGTCATGTTTTAGTCTGACGTCAGAGTGATCCTAGTGATGTTTAATTGAACCTAGAAGAGTTAGGCTACCCATTCGGGTATTAACGAAAGTGCGGAGCCTATACCGTGTTAATGTTACTGCCTTTGTTTACTGTGATATAATGTGTATCTGAGTTGTCGAAGCTGTTGATTTGCAATGAAAAGTAAGTGCAGATATATAGCCTATACGAATTCACTACCGGTTGCTAACGATCGTGCATGCACTTCCAGCGGTCACGCGCAACCGGCTATGTTCGATAAGTCAGCAGTGTATTGTAAGCAGTCAGGGTGGTCAGCGGAAATGTGTTACTGTGCTGATGAAAAGGCGTTTAGGGTGCAGAATTAATTTATCTCTACAGTCCTGTAGCGTAAATTCATTTGAATCAGGTACATCTTGTCAAAAAACTCGGAATTTTTGGATTTTTACGATCGTCTCCACACGCCCTAATATTAGGGATAGGATCACGAAATTCAGATTGGAAGTGGGTCCTACAAAGTTCTAAGAGCTAGAGAATTTTAAATTGCACAACTGCTGGGCGCGAATCACCATTACCAATCGTGGCCCTCCCTCATAGCTTGATGGCTTTCACATACGTCGTAATTAAAAGTTGCAAATGGTCGACGGTGTCAGCGAAGTAGCTTGCATTCCCGAAATTGTTTCGCTAAGAAGTTTCGCGCCGAATATTGTTTTCACCACCATTTCGCAATAGTTCTTGAGATAATGTGGTTTGCCAGTGAAGCTGGCATGCCGTGCTTTGACCTTACGCCCGTGTCCACCAACAACTCGGTATCACTTGCATGTAGTTCGTTTGTACTCTTCCATGCCGGATTTCTAGGGCAGGCCACTATCAGAGGGCTTCCCACTATACATTCTTTATTTCTTTCTCCTGATAGCTTCTTCTGACAGAACTATGTCGCAATTTCATTCTTTAATTTCTTGTACTGAGAGTAATTATTATTACGCTATCAATACTCAATAATGTATTTTCTCAAGCCTAAAGATTTTTAATTACTCCCTCAGGACCTCCCACCATTCAGCTGGATCCGGTCCTGTATACTTCACCGTTCTATATTAGCACTGCACTATTAGTGTCACAATTTAGATCGTTCACGGAGACGACACTTTCGACTAAAAGCTTCACACAGACAAGGGTAAGTAACTACTGTCCGCCTATCCGCCAGTCCAGAGACTTTCGCTCGCTACAGTGCGCAAATAACAATAGTCAAGCTGCATGCACATGTAGCTAGCAAACGTTTTGTGCGACCGCGTTTGTAAATGCGCTCGTGTGTAATTACAATGTTTCTGTTGTCACACTTGTCAGATTCAGTGCACGTGGCTTCTGTGATATAAAATTACATCTACATACGGCGTATAGGGCAGTGCATTTTCAAGGATTTTTAATCTGGGGGTGTCAATAGATACAGTCTCTTGGGGGGCAGCATCTGGTAGGTAACTTCCGTTAGCATGCAAAATTATGTGAAATGAAGTAATAGCTTATGCATTTTTATTACTGTCAGTGGCGGATTCCTAGGGGGAAGGGTGGCGGCCGAGTATTCAAAACTAATGCTTCTTAATACACACTACTATAGTAATTTAGGCTTCTACAGTAGCCTCCTATAGCTGAGAATAGCATAGACACTATCAGGGTACGTGTAAGAACTCTTTAACACCTCCATCGGAGGACGGTGTTGGGGGTGTCAAAAAAGTTTTAAAAAGGGAGGGGTAAATAATTCCCTGGTATATAGGCCTATAGATAAGCAAGAACGAAGGCAAAACTTATGCAACGCGTCAGGAAAAAACTTTTAAAGTTGGTTTATTTGCATCGGACCATAAGGATCCACAAAAACTAAACAAGAAGAGTGAAGTACAAAAATACAGAACGCAAAAATTACAGCAGAACAAACCTTATGCAGTCGGTTTGCAAATTTCTACAAAATATACATCATTGGCACATGGACGGCACCCACTCCTTATAGAAAACAACATGTGATTGGCGAAGTAACAGTATAAAAACAAGGTATAGGCCTAACCGCAACCAAATCAAAATGTCAGAAATGCGTCGGTTTTTGAGTATTCTACTAAGGGTCGGAAACAAGTGGATATTTTCCATCGACAACTTCTCAACCCCTTAGGCAGACTGCCACCATATTTTCCCTTGTTCCTTGTACAACAGTTAACATTAATTGTTCGTTGCATCAGCGGCACGACATGTTTGAGTTTGACGATCCCATTTCTCTTTGCCCCGGGAGAGGCGATATCAAAATCGGCTGCGTAGTCATGTGTACCAAATTGGAGAGTACTGGTCAACATTATTATTGGAATATGCGTCCGTTGATTCGGCTAGAAATTGGCAACAAGTTTCACAATACAATAAACTGAACACGTGAAAAAGAACAAAGCAACAGACCGATTTCCTAATTTATTGATATGTGTATAACCACAAAAATGTTAACACATATAAATACAGTGTGGCCGGAAAGTAAGCCACTATCAAGAATCACCATTAAATCGTATTAAAAACCGCCAGCGCGACTACATTTCTAATCAATTTTGAGTATAAAATGAGCACAAGAATGTTAAGTCTGTATTAAATATTCTATGCGTGACCTAATTTGTGACGTCATCAGTTGCTGTGTTTGAAGCTGCGACATAAGTAAAATTGATGTATATAACAAAATCATGATTGAAAACAGGAAAAAAAGATAAAATATGGAAATTAAAGAATTTTTTTTACATAAATTTCCATCTAAGAGATGGTTTAGGAATGGAATTAACAGTTTGCTAAGTCGAGGTGATGCCAGACGGAGCGCTGACATCATCTGTATGTGACACATATCGATACTTTGTAGGTCAGGCATAGTTACTGACGTCAAAAGTAGGTCATGCAGATATAATTTAATACAGACGGAAAATATTATAGTGCTTGATCATTTCTTTAATTGATGAAGAAATCTACTCTGATTGAAAGACTTTAATACGACTTAACACAAATTTTTGATAATTTTATAGTAGGCTTTTGGTGCCACCGTGCATATCCTTCAATTTATCACATGTACAATATTCTATGTTTAGTTTATTTCGCAAAAGATGCTGAATACATATTTGGTTATAATAAATTTAATGCTTTTTGTCATGCAAATGACTCATCTATAAGTTTTAATATTACATTAAAAAAATTACGGACGAACAACAATAACAACACCATCAGCTATCAAGAACATAGCATATTTTACACACGATAAACATGATTTAAGGTCTATTTAACATCTACATCAATGATTTGCTTATGCGAATAAATTTGGAAATCGATCAATTAAGTTTTTATGTGTGCAGCACCCGCCAGTCGTTTATTGTTAAGAAATGAGTACACCAAACATCAGAAACCCCACGACTCAGCTACAGCATACACACAATCAGCACTATGTGTATAGGCGGCGACACTACGTAGGTACGGGGCCAGCAATCTGTAAACACATCTTCAGTCCTGCATGCTTTTCGCTGCCTTCTCTCCTTTTCAGTGGTCCTGCGAGAGCTTCACTGGTGCAGTGGATTTCAAGCAAAATTTCTGCGAGTTTTATGTAGCCGGTTTTAAGGAAAATTGCGGAAAATCAAAATATACAGCAACATAAATTACCGCGACACAACCATGGTTACGGAGTCCATGCAGCAAGGAATACAAACTGTCAACTGAAGTTGTGACACTGCTGCTGCCTGCACACTGTGATTTGCTACACTGCCATTCTACTACTGCGGGCAAATTTTACACATGATACTGTCCAGACACTGGATTAGGGGTAGCAACTGCCGACCCTGTTCATATGGCGTCGCCACCTATGAATATATACAGTAAAGACACATCGGAATTAGTAACAACTACGTATTATATTTATTCGTATCCTCATCATTGACAGCATTTTATCTAAAAGCAGGCACGTGACCAACATCAACGGTTAGATCAAGCCGAATCATGTACAAGATACCGCACGGCTTGCACGTCTCCGAGACAACGCGGTTTCCAGTTCACCTATTTGTCAGCAATAAGCAATATTGATGATGCGATGCAATACTGATGAGGTCAAGTGCTGCAGTGGTGGACAATGAAATCGAAATTAATGTGATTTCGTTTGTCTTGCCTTATGTTTTTCCCTACTTGTGACTCGGCTAAGTTTGCTGTGTAGATTAGCACAGAGAGGAATAAAATCGACTCGATATGATACAGAAACAGTGAGTTTGTGCTAGAGTTAGTAGTGTTCAAGTAGTGTAGACTACTTTGCGGGGACCGCCATGTGCTATGCTCACGCACGACCACGCCGACAACTGATATTACTTACTTCTAGATCACAGTGAGTCGCCGGCGATTTTCATCCAATGCTTACTATCCAGCGACATCAATTATAGTATATCAACTGACGCAATGTGCATACAACTTTTCAAAATCTGTCAGCAAACTATCACCAACACACTACGTCAATTCTGCATCGCCGTCGCTGTTGTTGTTGGTAGTGACTGACAGCATGACGACCGCAAATTTCGAGCATTTGTCAGAATAATGCTGCAAACAAGAGAACACAACGACAGCAAAAACACGTGATCATTTTTGCCACCAAACATTTTGTCCGTCTAAGCATTAGCCCATCAAAACGATGGGCTGCGAACTTGAATATCTTAGCACGCCGATATAAAATCTTTAAAAAAATCACCACCGATCAACCTGTTTTCATCGCGTGACACATCCGGTCAAAAATTCAAACAGAATAACCACAACTGGAATTTTGGGGTATATAAGCCTATAACTGGTTATTATACACAAGTGGAATTTTGTGGTTGCGCACCGGATCTGAATTGTGGTCTGCGTGCAGCGTAGGATTTAAAGTCAACTGACGACGACATCCTTCCCCCTAAAAAGGTAAAGGTAAGGTAACCACATCTGGGTCGCAAAGCGTAACTATAAACATTTCAAAAATGTATTTAATGGCAACCACTGTGCATAGAAAATACAGGAAAACGTAGGACATGCCACATCACATTGCCATGTACTGATTTAAGATTAAATTTAGTTCAGCGCGACATCACCCAACACCGAACTACGCTGCTTCTCAACAGAAACTTAACGCTGAGGTGCGTCACTTATGAAAAGGTTGCTTGCACGCTTATTTTGGCCTGTTATTTCTAAAATTCTGTCCACATTTTTATATTCCTCAGTTGCGATGACAGTTCATAGCAATAGAACGACGTTCGTGATGGTCACGATGATGATGATGGCGAAAGTGTTTACCCGTTGGGTGAGTTTTCAGACTCATCAGTTGGCAGCGACAACGTAGATTCCCGCGTCTGGAGCTCATCGAGCCATCTCTTAACGCTGCCAGCATCACAGCGCCGCTCTACAGCCACGCAATACAGTCATCAATGCCACAAGCATCGCTAAGTAAGTAAGTAAGTAAGCGCAGTCGTAATAGCTCTAACGCACTCGTGTCCAGTCTTTCACCAATTAGCACCTCTGAAGTTACAACCATACACCGCTTTATAAATTAGATTATTATTATATTTATTATTATTATTATTACTATTATTATTATCATCATCATCATTATCATTATTAGCAAAATTTGTTTTCAATTGCTCCATTTTTAATTACAGAATGCTGAATTTATTTCAAAACGTCCATGCGATGCAAATCCATAAGCATATATAATGCTATAATTATAGTTATGGCGAAAGCCCACGCGCGCACTCTGCTCATTCTAATCTGAAACTGCAGGTTCATATTGAGAAGCGACTGCAGCCGCGTCGCAGCCTCGGCGACCTTCTGACTGACGATGTGCCCGCGTAGCAGTTGAGTTGTGCTGAGTAGTCAACTGCTATGCGAGTTATGTAGCACTCTCACGACCATCACTGACTAACGTGAATGACACAGGTTTAAATTCTGCCAATTAAAAGGTTTGGAGGAAAAACTGTAGCAAGGTAGGTAAAAGGAACGACAATGACGTCCGACATTACGAAGCTGCTGCACGGCACTACAGGAA
>Ga0056116_1000721_pt1 | contig 11764 bp, 9 predicted proteins | sample WorMetOlspDAHAB2_FD_67352 | JGI IMG/M metagenome (GOLD analysis project Ga0056116, IMG submission 67352) | Marine gutless worms symbiont microbial communities from Max Planck institute for Marine Microbiology, Germany - Olavius sp. DAHAB.2 ...
GGGTGGCGTGCAATCAAACGTACCTTCCCCACCCACGTCGCCGCTTTCCCAGATTTGCCCTCGGCGACGGGGTGGGTCTCCATCGGGCGACCCGCCAGCTCCACCCGCACTCTCACTACGGCGGATGGGACTGAAGGCCCTGCGTGGTCCGCCCTCTGGGGGAGGATGCGGGAAAGTAGCTTCCCGCCCCTGGCAATTCCAGTGGGTGACGAAGGCGAATTTACATGAGAATCAACAGAAGTGACCGAATATGTTTCCCTCGACTGTGTTCTTCTCTCGAACGTAGCCGGGGGCCGTGACTGGGGCCCACTTACTTTGGCCTTGGACCGTGTTTCCAATCCCAGCCGATACTTAACCGGCTGGGGTGCGTGTCCCAAACGTACCTGTAAAACTCGGACAAAGCCACTGCCCCACGCTCTATTTCTACAACTGACTTCCGGACGCTCAAATCTAACGACGACACTTTATTTTTAATTTTTACCGCGAATAATTTCTCTCTTCGAGCTCACTGCACGCTATCGCAATTCTTCTAATGCCTAGAATCGACTTAATTCTCAGCTAACCAACAAAACAGGCGTCCGAAACAAGCAAGAAGTCAATACGTCTGATCACAACAAGCAAAAGGCAAGAAGTGACTGGCCGTGAAACGCGACGTCCGTTCCACGGCCAGAGGGGGTCCTCGACCAATCACAGGCCGACCCTCGGCCAATAGCAGGCCGGGCCGCCGCTGGGGGGGGGGAAGCCCACGCTAACTTACCTCCGGAGCCTAAGAAAACTACCTCCCCTCTACTTTGGACCCCCATATCTCGGGCCAGTGAACAGCTAGCGCTAAGATTTAAACAGTTTCTGAAAGGGGAGATAATAGGCTTTCTAATGATATGTTTTATTTCGGCGGCATGAAAGTCTAAAAAGTTATTAAGGTTTAAACTTAATAATTTAGGTTATTTTTAGGACTTGTCGGCTCAGGTGCCTTTAACTATTTACTCATTTGCTCCGGTGACTTTGAGTTTCTTATCCGATTACGTTTTAGTTGCCTACAGTTATTTCTACTTCCGGTATAAACAATTTAATGTTTGATTTTTTTTAAGTTAATGATTAAATATTAAAATATATCTATCGGAATGTTAAATTAAGTTATATTAAGTTATTGGATAAGTTTAAATTACTTTTTTCATGACCTTCTGACCTTTCCGACGTTAAGTGACCTTAATTTTTCTTTTCGGGGATTACTTACAGGCTTACGAAAGGGGTCAAGATCTCCCTGGCCTTTCAAGCAGTACAATTTGGGAGTGGAGAAGGTAAGGGAAGGATGGAAGGGTAGAGATAAAGGGTCTGGGAAGTGGGTAGAGCCGGCAGACCTGCCAACTCCACACCACCCCCGGTTTTCAAGCTTTTTTCTCCGGAAAAGTCATGTTATTTTGTTGTTATCGTTATAGTTAGTTAGTTATAAATTTAGGGCGCGAGGCCTCACCGGCCCGACCTGCGAGGGGAGGGACTGAAAAGTTTAAAGTATGAAATATAAGCAAAGGGCGGCAGGTCGGGGTAGTGAGCCTTGCGAGGGGGGCTATGGATGACGATAATGATCATATTGATCGCATTTAAAGCAGTTGACAATGTACGGTAATGTACGATAATGTTATAAGCTAGACCTAGTGTCCTTGTCTCAGAAAAATAAAGGAGAAGTCTGTTGCCTAACTCAAAGCCGAAAATTCGATGGTGTCTTTGTGTACAATGGACACGATAATACGCATCGCGATTTATATAAACAACTAATGCTGTGTTTTATTTCAATGAACATCAGCCATATATATCGCATTGTTCGATAAAATTTTTGGTGGCTAACTAAAGGCCTAATGAAAAATCGACGACTGGGTCATCTCGACTGGGTCTTCTCGAATTGCGTACTCGGAGTGGGTCATCTTGAAATGCGTACTCGGAATGGGTCATCTTGAATTGCGTACTCGGATCTGGGTCTATTTGAGTCGATTTATGCGGATCTGGGTACGCGCAAAGTGATTACGCGGACCGATACGCGACTGGTACACAGAAATTTCGACTTCCGTTTGGCGGCGACTTCCGTTTCACGATCATACGGTTGCGAAAAGCGTTCCTCGCTTTACTCAGACGGCTGACGGAACTAAATTTTAACGTAACTGAAGCTGCTTATAACTGTTCCATATACAAAGCGTCCCTCTCTATGATCAGAGAAGCTCAAGTTATTGACTTATCGAGTATCAACTGCTCTGCGGCTACTGACTGTACGTACTGTGCTCGGATAAAACTTGATTAAAACGAATGTACTGACAGGCGGTACGGCGGCAAACAATCGAATGCTCTTTCCGTAGTTAAACTGTTTTTCGCGCTACAACAAATTCCGACCAATGATAGACTGATTTAACTGGAGTTCGGAGTGGTCGAATGGTGTGCCGGCGCTGGATCACCGCCGGAGGAAGAAGCGAGGCCGGCCGGAACGTCATCGGCTCGGCGGCGGTCACTGGCTCAAGCGTGGCCAGGACGGAGGAACGGAGGAAGGCGCGGTGCCCAACGGCGTAGAACACAACCAGGGTCGACGGGACGACCGTAACCGTCGTCGAACGAGTACCATCTATAACGCCCGCACAGTGCGGTGTGAAGTTTGAAGTCGGGATTGTTGAGCGGTGTAGACGTGTGTACAATTCACAGTATTGATATCCAAGCAATCATCTCGTAACAATGTCCGAGCAATCTCCCAACAAGCAATAAATCAAATTCTCTCATATATCTTCACAACATTTCCTGTCATATCGACACAAAATCTCGGCAGCACCATGTTCCAAACAATCATCCCAAGGAGGGGGAAGGGGGTTAATTTAATATAAAGTAATGTCGAATCAGACATGTTTACCAAAAAATTTACTCTTAAAATTTTGTGCGGTTAGTATCGTATCAGCTGGAATACGGTTTTAATAAACGTTGAAAAATGATAAACGACGTAATCCAAGTAGACAAAATTTGTCCCCTACTCGTATGAAAAATGCAGAGTGGATGTGTCCACTTCTTGTGAGAAAATGATTCGAAATTAGAGTTCTATGTACACTGATTTAACTCTTATCTACCGCATTTATGCGTAGATACGCGCAAATAAGGATAATGAAACAATAAGTATATACAGATAAAAACAGTAAAATCCTAACCAGCGCTTACGAGCCCTACATTTTCCTAGGGTGGCTGGTTACGCGCAAATAGAAGTTGATAAGCATTAACAGCTAAACGGTGAGTGTACGATATGTACGAGGAAAGTATGAAAAGTGGCAGTGTTATACACTACGGAGTCTCGGTCACGCTACGAGAATCCGGGAAAAATTTAAGAACTAAAGCCTCCTAACCCTGATTGGGTTTAGCGAACGAAAAAGGTTGGAATGAAATTACATATAAGGAAGCGTGTTTCCTTCTGATTATGAAAAATCTTAATATACAAAAATGGCGTGTGAATAGTGTGAAAAATCATGCGACACAAGTGTCGATACGGCGGTTCTAATAACGCGCTGATTGGAAGTATTCACACGAGAAAAACGACAAGTATTTCCAGTTAAATACACGAAATATGTTTTTAATGTTTTTGTGGTTTAAATATCCGAAATTAAGCGACTATTTAGTCGGTATGGGTGGTTCTAGAACTCGCAACGATTGGTACAAAGTTATGCAATAATACACAAATGTAGTATTAATTGGAATAATCGAAATTGCGCGACGCGAATGTCGGTTAGGTGGTTATAAACTCTCTGATTGGTACACTCGCTGATTATACATTATCAAATAAAGGAAAGTATGCGTGTGTTCTATAGTAATTATGATTAATGAACACACGCAAAGTTATACAATACTGTAGAAGAGTATTACAGTTACGAAAGAGAACCACTGTGAGGAGGGAAATATGTGTGTGTGCACGTACAAAGAGACACATGCGCCCTTTCCTATCAGTGTATACGTGTGAGAAGAATTGAGTATACTGAGTTAATGTGCCTATGGCACGAGATGACTATACGTATTAGATGAGAGGTATATAGTATACCAGATGAATGTGCATCCATGCACAATAAGTGTAAAGAAGTATATACTCGTTACTTACTTAATAAGTGAACAGCTGTAAGCTGAAAAAACCGTTCGAAGCCGTCATGACTATTAAATGAATGTGCATAGCACATGAGGAGTTTATATTCACCTTACTCACTTATTTGGAAGGCGGAGTATACGCCACACTTATGCATTGAGTGATTGTTTTAAAGGTATAACCTAGAAAACTATTGTGGACCAGGCGCCCACGGAGGCGTGCTACCCACAAGCAAGCATCCGCAAGCGACTGGGACAACAGGAAGTACTATATTAGAAAAAGCATGAAGTGCGATGGTCGTATAAACAGCGTAAAAGATAAAACCCAATGTATACACGTTGTATACCTTGTTGTGGAGGAATGTGTATCATAAGTATTCCGGATCTATACGTTTTGTATACATAAAAACCAAGTGAGCAACACAAAATGTACACGGTGTACACGAATGAACGCAGTGAAAATGAGTAGATATTAGGGCACAGTCGCAATTTAATGAAGTAAAGTAAAACATGTATACCTTTAATTACCATACGTGTGATATGAATATGTCGGAATTTCCATCGACATGTAAGAGATACCTGTTGAAATGTCCGATATCCAGGCAACCAAGTGCCGATATGTCATATTCCAGTGGAATTCCAAGTAATTGTAATACTGCAATGCTCCTAAGGTGTGTATACTATTTGTATACACCAAAGAAAAAGTTGAAAATAAAGGGAAAAATGTACAATCACAAAATACTATGTATGATATTAGTGTACACTAAGAACGGCGTGCACATCATATGTAGCCTTAGTGTGTGTGTGTACGCACGATCAACTTTTGCATATTGGTACACGCTAATAATAAAATAAAGGGGAGATGATAGAAGAGTGAAAACTAAATATACCCGATACGGTAAATGAAACAATTGAGGAAAATGGAATTAAGGAGAATGGGAACGGGTTGCGTTGGACACGCCCCATTATGATCAGGGTTTCCTAGGTCTTGGAAAGTTGAACCTAGGAAGAAGAATGCATGGCAGGCCAAAAACAAGCGGATCTCATCAAGGTGATCCAGCACCCCAGAGAAAATTTATCTTATTTCCTCACCATACGAGAGGGTTTATGGGGGACCCACAACCTAGAGGGTTTCGGCAGGCACCTCTAGAGCCCTCAGATATTTTTTGAGTTGGATCTGGTACACCAACCTTCGGGCGAACGTAGGCGGTGTCCCACCTGGAAAACTCGCGAAGTCTAACCGGTAACTCCTAGCCGGGAGGGTTTAGCGGTCTCACCCACAACGTTACGGCACCTAAGGAATGGCTGTTAGGAAGAGCCCTAAACAGCAGTTGCTAGCTGTTATGGGGTTCACGGTTGGCCCCTTGAACCGGAGGGTTTAACGTCCACACCGACACGGTGCAAGGCACCCATCTATCCTACTGGCGAATTATTGACACAGTTGGTTATCAGCACTAGGGGAGAAAGAGGCACTCGACCCTAGAATGTGGCGGAATTGACGAAATTAGAAAAGGTCACAACCCTGCAATCTTGCAGGTCGGCGGGAGTTGCGACGCGGGCGAATCGAAGGAGGAACCACTGTTTCTTCGTCCTCGTCGTGCAAACGGCCACGGCACGGGACCAAGCGGTCCACGTGTACCGTCTGTTTATTGCGAGTTTTCTCATTTTGCACGACGACGACGATCGTGGTTTTGAACTCGACAATACGCCAAGGTCCCGTCCATGACCTGGTTAATTTCCTAGACCTAGTGCGCAGCAAAGGGCGTGGCCAATAAAGCCACATTAACTGATTTATCGCGAAGGGGGCTCCCTTGACGTGCTTGTCGAAGTAGTTCTTTTGAGTTTTCGCAGCACGGCTGGTCGCGCTGCGAACGGACGCATGCGCGTTGCGCATGTTTTGGCGAAACTCGGCCACAAAAGAGGTAGATACTGCGACGGGCTGCTCCGGCGGCTGCACGATGAGAGAAGCCGGTAGCAGGACTTCTCACCCCATCATGGCCATATTGGGGCTGATGCCCGTCACTGAGTGCGGCGTCATACGATATGCCGTCAACAGTGCGGGCAGGCGATCTGGCCATGACTCGGGATGCGCATCGATCGAGGCGCGAAGCATCTGAAGGATCGTCCGATTCGCGCGCTCGGTCTGGCCACCAGACCGAGGGTGAAACAGCGTGGTTCGCGTTTTATTGATGCCTGCGATCGAGTAGAGCTCCGCTGCCAACTTATTTTCAAAGTTGCTGCCCTGGTCGCTGTGCAATTGGCGAGGCGGGCTATAGCGGCTGAAAAAGGCGCTGTAAAGTGTGCGCATGCACGTGTGTGCCTCTGCGTCTCCAGCCATTTCGTGAAATAGTCAGTGGCAACAAGAAGGTACTTATGGCCATCTGATGTGACGGGTAGGCCCGACAAAATGTCGATGGCGACAAGGTCCATCGGTGCACCGGCGGAGACCTTGCGAAGGTGGCCATGAGGTCAACTTGGCGGCCCCCTACTTATGGCACACCCTTCACATTGTCTGCACCAGGCATCGACGTCCTTACGCATGACAGGCCAGTAGTAAAGGCGACGTATTGCACCAGCGTCCTTTGTGAGCTCAGGTGGGCTGCAAGGGGTCCGGCATGCGTATGAGTAAACAGCTGGTGGCGCAAGGACAGTGGCACCACCAGCTGGACGGCATCGCCATCCCGTCGGAGCAGGACGTTGTTTTGGAGGATGATGGTGGGCCGCATGGACTAGAGTTTGCGACCGTACAGGGGCAAAGCGCGTAAATCGTCCAGGGTTGGGCTGTAGCCCTGGGACAACATGGCCTTTACGGGCCCAAGGACCTCATCCTCGTTTTGGAGTTTAGCCACATCAGCATCTCCGGGGAAATCTCTAGCAGGTGGACTGAACATGGGCCGACTGCAGCATCCGCCCTCTCCATCTCAGCGACCCAAGGTATATGGCTGGGCCGGTCATAACACTGTTTACAGAAGGGCCGGAATGAGCCGTTTGCATTAGAATGTAACCGGCAAGGCCTGTGTTCCACAGTGTAATCGAACTCGGCCAGTGTTTCGATCCACCGTTCCGGGATACCCTCGGGGCGCTTAAAAGTCCGCAACCATTTCAAGGAGTAATGGTCGGTTCGTAAGATGACTGTGGCCATGACAAGGTAGTGACGGAAATGTTGGAGGCCTGTGATTATCACAAGGAGCTCTCGCGGAGTCGGACAATAGTTACGTTGGGCAGAGTTCATAACTCTGGAGAAAAAGGCGATGGGGCGCTCTACTCCGTCCGCCGTGGTGGAGAGTATTGCGCCCACCGCGACATCCGACGCATCGGTGTCCAGAATAAAAGTTTGGTCTGGCTGTGGGTAAGCCAGGGTTACCGTCTCGGCGAGGGCTCGCTTGAGGCGCTCGAAGGCCTACTGGGCCTCTGGTGTCCAGGAAAAGCGAACGCCCTTTTTGGTCAGTGCCGAAAGTGGTTCCGCGATGCTTGCAAAGTTCTGCACAAACTTACGGTAATAGGACGCAAGTCCGAAAAATGCGCGCACATCGCGGACACACTTGGGCACTGGCCAGTTTTTAATAGCCTTAATTTTCTCTTCCTGGGGGTCAATGCCCGCGGCTGAAACCATGTGACCCAGGAAAGAGATTCGTTCTTTGAATATGGAGCACTTTGAGGGTTTGACCTTGAAGCCGACATGGTGCAAACATGACAAAATGGTGTGTAGCGTCTCAAGGAGTTCCCGTTGGGATGTGGCGTAGACTATGACGTCCTCTAAATAGCATAGACAAATTCGCCACAAATTCGGTGCATCGGGCGACAGAAGGTGGCGGGGGCGTTCGACAACCCGAAGGGCATGCGTTTAAAGTGGTAAAGGCCCCTACGGGTGCAGAATGCAGAACGTTCCTGGGCCCTGGGCGTCATGCCTATTTGCCAATACCCGGAAAGAAGGTCAATTGTCGCGAAATATTTCGCCCCCCGCAAACTGTCAAAGGCGTACTGTATATCAGGAATTGGGTATGCATCTTTGCGGGAGACGGCGTTGACGCGCTTATAGTCAACGCAGAAGCGATAGGAGCCATCGGGGCTTTTTGGCTAGGCAAACAGGAGAGGCCCAGGGTGAATCAGACGGTTCAATAACGCCAGCAGCTAACATTTCAGCGATTAGGTCATTCTCTGCCGTTCCTGGGGCCAGAGGGGGTCGACGAGGTGGTTGCCGAATAGGAGCCGCATCGGCTGTGTCGATGTCGTGCTCCAAAAGGTTGGTCGAACTCAACGTGTCCGCCATGGTGCCACAATATCGTCGGCCGTTCACCTCGTATGTGGCGTTCCTCAGGGATCCGTGATTGGTCCGATTTTGTTCGTCCTCTACACGGCTGACCTAATTGCACTTGTCAGTCGGCGACTTAGCAAATACGTTCTTATGTGTAACGAGGAGGTCCTTAAAATTTCAGGCCAGGGTAGGCGACAAGTTGTCCTCCTGGAGTGTAGTAAGGAACAGGACCCGAAAGTGTTCCGATATGTCGGAGTCTGCGGCGTCAGGACCGGAGAGCGGCACATCAGGCGGGGCGGACGTAGGAAGGAACGAAGGCTCGTCGAAGCAGGGGGTGAGAGGAGCGACAGCGGGGTGTCGCGAGGCATCCGATGGCTCGTGCGCGGCCAAGGCGGATGGAGGCGTCGACGACTTAAGCGTGGCCGGGACGGGAGGAGGAGGAGACAAAGGCTCATCCCCTGGGTCCGACGAGGTGATAACGGCGACGTCCGTTACCGGTGGCGAAATGGGGTCCAAGGACGCAGACACGAATGAATTGGTAGAGGGACTCCTCGTGTACACAGTGCGGCCGACTGCATCGATTTCAGGTGGGCGGCAACCAGCAGGTCAAATCCTGCAATGAATGGCGTCGGAGAATCTAATACATAAAATTTATGCATCAGTTTGTGTGTTAGAACTTCTACGGGGAAGACATAAGGCCCCTCGACGGCTACCAAATGTCCCCCAAAGGCGGTAATACTACGGCTCTCCCGGGTCTCAGGACATGAATATGAGGTCAGCGGTTTAGGCAGTAGGGGTAAAAGTTTCCCCTTTGGAAGCACACTCACAGCGGCCCCGGTATACAAAAGAAAAGGCAACAAATTTCCATCCAGGTTGACCGGGACGTATGGAGTGTAGTCCCCGTAATGCAACAAAAGGGTGGGGGACAAAAATTCAGGGTCAACCTGATGTAAAATGGCTGGGCGCTGTGAGTGGCGGCGAGCTGCCTACTTAGGCTGAACTCGGGCGCTGGAGCGGCGGAACCCGGTTGCCCGAGCCCGGATTCCCACCCGAGTTTCCCGAAGCTGACTGACGTTGGCCATTAGGCGACGGTGTGAACACGCTAGCATTAGCGTTCAGGCCAGAGGCGGTTCCACGATTGCGTTCATTGTTCCAGGCATTACGCGGCAGGGTTCCATTTCGCCTATGAATCTCTGTATGACAGCGTGGATCTCCACACACGTAGCAACCAGGACCCCGACGTGGACGGTCAGGTGTAGGCGGGGTGGTAGGGCGTTGCTGGAACTGCCGTTGATTTCGCTGTGAGTTCGGTGGCGTCTGCGGTCGGCTGTTGCCATTATTCCGATCCTGGGGCTGGAAGAATCCACGAGGCGTTCCACCGGACTGATTGGCTTTGCCTCCCCGGAACCCCTAACCGTTACGCTGCTGCCGATTCTGCCATGCCCCTCGCGGTGGCGGATTGACTTGTGGCGTGGCACGGCGTGACTGGGGTGGGGTAGACGCGGCTGGACGAGGGGCGCTACCCTGTGTTTGAGAACGAAGAGCCCGCTGGAGTGGCTGAAGGGCCTCCGCCATCATGTCCTTGAACCCTTGCAACAGGGGTTCCCACTTTGGCTGTGCGGGGCTTTTCGGGCGGTTGTCAATAAAGTTCACCCGTTGAGTTTACTTTGGCCTGTGGACTCTGCAAACTGGCGTGCCTTAACCACCGTAGCCTGAAAATCAAGATCACGAGCATGCAACCGTAAGAATTGAATCATTTCAGTTGAAATCAATCCATCCTAAAAACGACGTTTCAAAGCTGCATCCCGCTGTTCTGGGGTAGCAGTAGGCCAAGCCTCTCTATGTAAAGTACGGAGGGCTCGTTCAAAATCTGGGATTGTCTCATTGTCCTCCTGGCGCCGGGAGTCAATGCGACGTATGGCCTCTCGAGCGCCATCAAGAGAACCGAAGCGGCGTGCCAGAGCCTCCCAAATAAGACTGTAGGCTTGGGGCTGGGAGGTATCCAAGTCCCGAAGTACCTCACTGGCTGGGCCCTCTCAAGTGCTAAGGCCAATTGCTCTGTTTTCTGTTCGGTTGTTGTCCGCCCGTTAACTGCGGCCAAGCGCTCAAAGTATTCACGGTACCCCTTCCAAGAAGAGGCACCCGCATAAGGTTTGGGCTGCTGAAATTGTTTGACCAACACCACCTGGGGTTGAGTAACCACTGGGGCAGGTGGGATAGAAGGGTGAGCAACAAGTGGTGGCACATCAAGTTGAGCTTTACTGACAAGCACAGCAGGTGCAGACGCGAATGATAACGCCAATGATGGCAGTGCAGGCACCGTGTGAGTCACTGCTGCAGGCACAAAGTCACTACAGGAGGCAGGGCCTGAGGACAGGAAAGCGTAGTTGACGTCCTGTGTCGTAGTTGGCAGGTAGCTGACAGGCACCCAACGATGAGCAGTTGGCACCACCACGGATGGTGTGGAGCGGCGAGGTGTGTTACACGGTGGCGGTGGTGCACCAAGAGACTTGAAGGTCAAGTTAAACGGAGTATGGGTGGGCGGAGGGGGAAGGAGGGAGAAGGCAAATGTACCCGTGGCCTGTGAAACGGATGTTAATTGCTGTTCCGCTTGTAGGCGTCGGGCCCGCTCCTCCTTACATTCCGCCTGCAACCGCTCAATTTCTGCCGCTCTTGCTGCTTCTGATGCCTTGCGCTCCTCGGCTGCCCTCTCTTTTTCAGCTGCTATTCGCTGTCGCTCTGCCTCAAAGCGCTGTTCAGCTTCGCGGGCGGCAGCAGCGCGCTCTCGGTCCACATTAGCGGGTGAAGAGGTAACGGCGGCAACGCGCTGTTGCTCAGCTGCAGCAGCAGTGGCGGCCCTCTCGCGTTCTGTATTAATAAGGGCATCAAAGCGCTCCTCCTCTGCGGCCGCGGTGGCCCTAATGCGCTGTTCCTCAGCTGCGGCAGCGACGGCAGCCCGCTCGCGCTCCGCTGCTACCCGCTCTCGCTCCGTCGCAGCGATGGCCTCTAGTCGCTGACGTTCTGTCTCAGCCGCAGCCTGCACGCATTGTTGCTCCGCCTCACGCTCCGCCTGTGATCGCACACGCTCCACCTGCGCCAGGGCCTGAAGTCGCTCTGTCTCCACCTGGAGACGCCGCTCCTCCAACTGTGCTGCAACCTCAACCCGCTGACGCTCTGCCTGGAGTCGCTTCTCTTCTAACTGCGCTGCCACCTCCAGCCGCTCCCGCTCTGACTGCGTGTGGCGGTCCTCTGTTTCCGCAGTTTGGCGCTGCACATCGCGTACTAACTCGTTCACATCAATTAAAAAATGTTGCGACGCTGATGTGAGGCGCGAAACTTTGGAAGCGCGGGAGACGGATGAATGAACCGACCTATGCGACCTAGAACGGGCGGAGGGTGGGGGCGCAAGAGGGGGAGAAG
>Ga0056116_1000723_pt1 | contig 11744 bp, 7 predicted proteins | sample WorMetOlspDAHAB2_FD_67352 | JGI IMG/M metagenome (GOLD analysis project Ga0056116, IMG submission 67352) | Marine gutless worms symbiont microbial communities from Max Planck institute for Marine Microbiology, Germany - Olavius sp. DAHAB.2 ...
ATATTTTCTAGCAACATTACAATACGCTTTAGTATCAGCGCACCACTAACACGTCTACCGGACATCACATGTAGGACAGCGTTCGTACTACTACCGTAATGACGTCACGATAATCGATAAAATAATCGATTTTAAGGAAACGATAATCGATTTATGAAAAAAACCGATTTTAACATCCCTGATACAAATGTTTGTCAACTATTTCATTGCTCACCCATTATTAATAATCTATAATCAGTATAAAGCTACATACGTCCACTCTGTAAATTGTTATTTTTATTGTGGAAGTTGTCATTGAAAATTACTTCTGTTGCACTCCCAGACACATTGAAGATGTTTGCAGACTGTGCTGTTAAACAATTATTTATAGTGGATAAGAATCAAATACTGGTAGTTGTTGTCAAAAGTTATAGAAGGCTTATTTTGTTCCAGACATGGTGTAGATTGTGTAACATTTGTTGTCTGACCATTTGACCATTATTCCAGCTACTTGCATTGATGTTGAATAATCACTAGCAGAGTATTGCAGTAATCATATCGCTAACTCCTGATGACAACTGCATACTTCTATTTTGCATTTACCTGTGCAGGGCTGTACGAAATTGTTCCGAGACAACTCGTCCATGCGAAAGCACCTCCACACTCATGGACCACGTGTTCACGTGTGTGCTGAATGCGGCAAAGCTTTTATTGAGAGTTCGAAACTACGACGTCACCAACTTGTCCATACCGGAGAAAAGCCTTTTCAGGTGGACAACACAGCAACCTCGTTTTACCAGTCATAATGAGTGTGACGTGTGTAGCTGCAAGTTTGCTTTCAGCAATTTGGTGGTTCAACAGTGTAAATGCAAAAATTCTGTCTGTGAAAATTTGTGACTATTTCAGTTGTTTGCTGTGTTGTCCAACCCTAAGTCTAGGAAAAATTAGCAGGTTAAACAGAACCATAGACAGTATTGTAGATATTGCAACAACAATTGTTGTTGGGTATTGTGTATGTCTACATAATAAGCCGTAGAGACATGAGAGTTCAAAACCAGAGACATGAGACAAATTGCTGAGTGTTTGTTTTTGGTAATGATTTATCTGGGTTGGCCTCAGAAAGGAACCATGAAATGATTTAGCTATTAATCCGTGTAGCCCAAATTCCACTTGGCACATCACAACGTGACATGCATTATACGTTGTACGCTCATATCCCAACATGCCCATCGTCAGTTATTGTCATTTTCCTCCATAAACTTTCGATTTGAGTTTAATTACCTTCACTCTGAACCGTGTCGATAACATTATTTGGCGATGACAGGAAGAGTAATTTTTTAAAATATGCACTAGCCAAAACAATAAACGGATCATTTATAACAACTTTTGCACTGCTATTTGCTGCTAATGATGTCAGTGACATTACCGAGTGAGCGCTGCGCTTGCACTTATGCTGCCTGTTATAAATACGTGTCGTGCATGTCACACCCTGTTGAACCGACAAGCGTGACACGACTTTTTCCTGTGCAAAGTGCATGGGCTAGATAGCATGTCGTGTTGTGACGTGATGTGACAACTGGAATTGGAGCTTTTTTGTGCATATATGTGCAGTGTACATTTGAGGGTTGTGGAAAGCGTTTCTCATTGGACTTCAATCTCCGTACTCATGTCCGAATTCACACAGGAGACCGGCCCTACGTCTGTCCTTTTGACACGTGTAGCAAGAAATTTGCTCAGTCAACCAACCTCAAGTCGCACATCCTTACACATGCCAAACAGAAGTATGTATCATTTCCAGTTAGTAGTAGCAGTAGCAGCAGCAGCAGCAGATTCTAAAGTTGATATTGATCACATTGTCTTCTTATGCCACAGCTGGTTGATCCCAGTAATGATATGGCTGTGACATGTTGGCAAGAGTTTAGGTGTAACTGTTGCCAAAGTTGAAAGCACTCTTCACCTAATGTGACAGACTGACAGTACACACAGCAGCAATGGCAGTTTTCAACATATGTGGTGACATATGCTAATATGTCCTTGGTTACACCATAAGGAAGTATGTTTTATACAATGATATATGAATGATATAGTGCAGTAGTTATGTGCTGCATGAGTGGGATTTATGTTTTTGTATCTGTCAGAAGACCATCAAGCTTGTGGCGATCATAGTACAATAATTTCCAAAGATTTCGCCAGCAAGCCTCACGTGAAATAACTGTCATTAAACTTAGCATGTTTGTAAAAAAACTGGTAGTTAGTTAGAAATGAAATCAGTTTGAAATGGCAGAATGTTGTTGCTGATTCTGCTACTGATGTTGCTTGTAATGGAAATGATGCGTGCACTGGTTCAGTTCATGCATTAACATTATGCCCAAAGGCTGCTCGGCCAAAACAGTCATGATTGTGGGGAAGAAGTCAGGAGAGGAAGCTGCAGCCAAACAAAAACAGCTTAAACCTATTGTTATAAGTCTGCAGAGATGGCGCTAAGTGACGTGTAGTTATGGACTGTTGCAGATGTTGTGGTAATAGGGATTTCTTTTCGTTAGTTTGGAGTTGCATAGGGCCACAGTGGAAGCAGGGGATGGCACCATTGCTTCCAGTGGCTGGGAGAGATGAAAGTGTGAAAACCTTGCCATGCTGTCCAAACCTTTTAGTGCCTTTTATTCAGGTAGCCATGTTGTTAAAGCACTCGTGTGTTAATGGCAGTAGTGATGATGACACAACTGCACATGTGGTGACTGATTGTAGGAATCAATCGCAGTCGCAGCTCGATGACATTGCTTTGTAAGTCATGCATCTGTTTGTCTCTAGTGTGATGATATATCACTGTCTGGGGATAGCATTGCCAGTGTTACAGCTACTGAGTGGGGCCATTGCACAGTCCCACACGAAAATACTGGCCTCTGTACATGCGCTTGTATTGTATACCGGTAGTAAACAGGAAGGGGAGAAGTTCTTTTTTGAGTAGCACTGCAGTGCATTTTCAGAAACCCTGTCAACACATTTCATGTCAGTTGCTCTGTGGGCAGGAAACCTGGACTATGCCTGGTCTTAATGATAAGGTTGTGTTGCCTCTGAAATATACTAATGCCAAACATTAAAGAGGGCAGCACTGTTCCCTCGCTACACACATCAGTGAATCTAAATTGTCATCTTCAAATATTGACCCTTGTGATTGTGAGCAAATATTTGTAGCTATTTGTTATTGATTAAGATGTTGACAGATGTAAACTATGACATTTTCTTCAGTGTAAATTAGTGAACAGTTAGCAGCAGCCAGAGTAGCCATGTCGATAGCATTTGCATTTCGTAGTTGTGACATTATTGTACTTGCTGAATTTTTTTACAGTACTGTATTACTTTTTTGCATCGTTTGCTGTTGCAGCACGTGGCAAACATTCGACTGCTAGCCATGCATGCTTGTCATTTGTGCATCCACTTGTTTATATTAAGGTTAGTTAGTTGTCTGTTAAACAGTTTTTGGTATTTGGTGTTGCCTAAAGTGAGCGAGTAAGGTTTAATGTCCCACCTGACACACAAAATATTGATTGATCAGTAGGCAGCTTATCATGCCCTTTTCACAAAAGGAAAATTTATACACATACACACATTGCATAGTATAATTTCACAATTTCTGTAGCATTATTTCAAGTATATTTTAATGCATTTAGCCATCGTTATAGTGTTCCCCAAAAGGGGCCACCTCGTTTTCTGACTGAGGGTCGTATGAGTATGACCAAATCAGGGTTAGCTTATGTTTATTATATTTAGTTGTTTAGGTTTATTGAGTTGTGTATTTTTCTGTGTCATTTGGTTATGTTTGTTAGTATGTTAGCCAAGTGATTGGCTGGAAAGACTACTACTCTCGTGATATCTTTCGTGTTCAAGGGTTTCCTCTACAAAGACCAGATTGAAGATTGATTTATTGTAATGATTTATTGTATGTATTCCCAACACGAAAGATTGCCAACTTTCTCATTAATTTTACTTTTTTTAACTGCAACATACTTATCAAAGGCACTATATAGCCTATTGTGCTGAAAGCGCCATTAAATCCCAATCAATCAATGATTGTTATAGTGTCTTTGTTCTCATTTTTGTATGTTTATTATGCAACATCGTGCATTTTCACATGTACATATTCATTATGTGGTCCTTTTCCAAGACAACCTAGGTAAGCAAGTTCCATACCGGAAATGAAGTATTGATTTTTGGGTGCATTTAGTTTATCAGTGCGACAGTCACAATTGTGTTGTGGATGTCTGCAGGTGTGCAACTTGATCAAAATATTTCATATACTCTCACTGAACACCAGTCGTGTGCCGAACTTTTCGTTTGATGAATCAATGTACAGAACTGTATTTTCAATAATATCAGCTGTACATATTGAGCGTGTAATGATTGTGAGTGCTTGCTGCAAATATACAAAATATACAAGTAAACATTTATTGACAGTGAGAAAATGTTCTGTCAATGTATGTTTCTAGTCATACACTATAACACAGAAAGTAAACATGATAGGTTTAATTACTTTGCTGTCTGTGCAGAACAAATGTGTGCAACAGATTTACAATTAGACATAAATTTATTATTATTATGTTTTTCCCATTGATCCAAACATCAAAACGGAGTCTGTATATGTTGATGCTGTCTGTGTCAGTAGTATGCATTGGCTAATTGCGAATAATTATTATATGTAGTAAACTTAAGCTTTTTGTGCAGATAGCAATTGTGGTCAGTTTCATATAATATTTAATACCCAAACACCTAATTACAGTCAAGATCAACAATACATAATGGTAATCCTGGCATGAAGCCACCTGCTTGATTTTCATTACACTTTTTGTGATTTCATTCATACGAATTACCGTTGGCCAAAATGACTTGAAGTGCTCAATCACATACTGAATATCGTTGACAAGTGTCCCACCACGAGTATCTCGAAAGAGGCATATTCCTGGATAACTAAACACATTTTGAACTTTTTTAGTCATTGTGCATCAAACTCCACCCATGTTCTCTTCAGCAGGTGGTGACAGAATGGGAGGAAGTGAGATGCTTTATACTGCATTATTTACCCAGATGCCTGAATACAACAGAATTAGTACAAATTATGTTTTGTATATTCTTATCGTGACATAATTAGTGATCACATGTACTGTAACTGTACTTGGCTAAGGAATGTTGCAATGAGATGTTGCCATTACTACAACCTGTGATTTACTAAACCGTAATGTGCACAACCATACGACTGTGTGTGTGACAATATTATGACATTATTTTAAAATACTAACACAATTGTCTTGAAAATAAATCTGGAACAAGAAAAAGTACAGTAATGTGCAAATGATCTCATTGTTATAAACATAGTTCATAAACAGTGAACATAAAGTAAAAGTTCTTCCCGAGCCAAAAGGGCCCATGGAGTGGTGCTGACCTCAGCCAGATACCAGCCGAGCTGCACGATCATGGACAAGAGGCCACTGCAAAGCTCAGTGTGCTTGTTTGCCATCCAACTTATGCTGGTATCAAATTATGCTGCTTGGTGACAGGCGAATGTGGTGTGTGAATGACTTTCCCAAGGTTGCACTTGGAAGTGCAGTGGCTGGACCTGCAAGCTCTGGTTGCAAGTCCAACAACCTAACCACTATGCCACAGATCCACACATTGAACATACATGTTATCTAATAATAACATAATATCAATAATAAATACACAATATGCAGGAACCTCTGTAAAATATACACAATACACTATTCCCTCAAAAGCAATAAAATGGATGGCTGTCATATTTTTGTGAAGCCACAGAGTTGGGGAGGTTCTTCGAACTGTGATAGGTCACTGGATGACAAGCTGTCCATTCTGACACGTGTTCCTGGCAGGCCCGATCGACGACGAAGCTTCGTACAGAACATCGGAATCATCTTCTGAACCATCAGTGGTTTCACCTAGTGACATTCCTGCACAAACAAGACAATCATAGTCAACCATACCTACATACCACTGCAATGCTTACAAGAACTAACTCTGCATATTCGTTCTGGAGCTTAATTTTGCCATGCAGTGAACGTTAAAACAGCACCATATTGCAAACTTACAACAGAAAATGACTGTTCCAACTTTTAAGTAAAATCACTACAATAGAGCATCGACTGACTGACTGGGATTTAACGGCACTTTCAGCACAATAAGGCTATATCATGCCTTTAAAAGTTATAATTTAGTTGAAAGTTATAATTTACTTAAAAGATTGATAACGAGTTGTGAACTTGTGATAGTTACAAATAATACATTTTGGGATTGGATACACCAAGAGCTTTGTACATCTCCTATTCAGTAGTGGATGACCAGCGACATAAATAACCTCGTCTCGCATTGCTTTTGTTCACAATGGTGCTTAAAGGGATGGAGCCAGCTCCTAAGCGGCAGTAATGGGGAGGGAGCGAAAAACTCTAAGGGGGCTCGTTTAAGTTGTAACACCAGTGCAAAAACTTGAAGGGAAATGACTAAACTGTTCAAGGTAAAACAAAACACACAAAAATACAGATAAATCATGCAACCTAAAAACATAGAAACTCGAGGCTCAACTGGGTTGTATGAACTGCCTTTGATAACTGACCATTGAGGAGGTAGCACACTGGCAATATAAAACAGTTCAAATAATATTCCTCCTTTAACTCTAGACAATCACCATAGCTTTTGATAATGTAAAATGAGAGGAAAAAAAAAGATCATCATCCTTTCTAACACAAATGCAGGGAAATACACTTTATGCAATCAAATTCTCCTCGAGTTAACAAAACAGCCTATGTTGAAATACAGTCTCCAACTATTACTCCACTAAATGTTTTCCATCCATCAACACAACTGGTTTTTGTTTCACAGCAACTCAATTGTGAACTGGCCTTGTCTGAGACAATGGCATAAGTATATAAATAAATTGTAGTACATATTCTCCACATTAGTTTGCAGTAAGCAACATGACTGGACTGGCATTTACATTCAATTACATTAAAGATATTTCCTCAACTGAGCAATGTAACACTGAGGTTTTGAACTTGCTGCATACCTTCTCAAATAAACATCAACATATTTTAGTTATAATGTTAAGGATTGCACACTGAATTTGAGTTAAGGCTGCAGAACTGTAACACTGGTGTATTTCTAGAAAGAGGCTTAGATATTCTCGCCTAACTGAACTACTCGCTCCACGATATTGCAAAACTGCAATTATATCTACCTGGAACTATGCTGCAGCTGTGCTACAGAAATTAATGCTGACAGGATGACAAAATGCACGAAGTCAAAAATATATTATTTCAACAGTAAAAAAACCTCTGACAATAAATTAGTCCCTGTCAACCGGTAATAGTTAGACCAACCGGTGTATGTAAGATCGTCGAGACTGACTCTAGTCTCCAGTCTGTTGACATTGAACTGGAAGTAACTGCGGGTCGGCCATAAGACATGAATAAGAACGCACAGAGACAGAAAATCAGCCGAATATGACACACCTGTAACACACAATATGCATGCTCCGTCTAATGAAGGCTCTATTACCAGAAAAAAACATGACAATGAAAAAACCCAACAATGTCATCCTAGGCAGAGATGACAGTACCCTCCACACACATTTATGCCTGCCAAAATAACCAGTGTGACAGCACTACATGTACAGTAGTCAAAAACCTAGATGAAACCAAAAAATACAAATTGTGTTTCCAGATCAGTTACTCCACATTGCCAATTGTTATGACACATACATTACAGCTGTAGGCCTCATAACTTAAGATCTTGAGACGTTTTGTGGTTTTATCAAAAGCATCATTGGATAAACAAGGAATTCTACAATACAGATTATAGCCAAATGTTCCAGTACTGAACAGTTAGTGTACCATTAAAAAAAGTTAAAATGTCCATGCATAACTGTTCAGTAACTACACTGAACGATAAAACACAATGCAACAAACTGAAGCATAATCATCTCCAACATCTGTCTTTAAACTGAGCAGCCACTATAAGCTTAGTTAATGTCAGACAGCAGTACAATGTCTAGGCCTACACAACGGGTTATCACTGCGCAGTGGCGCTGGATTTAATTTGAAAGTCGGCAAACGTCTGCTGCAAAGTGCCACGAAAAAAAATTTTTGTCGTGCCTTCCACATTTTCGCTCTACAAGTACAATTAGTCGTTTGTGAGCGCTTTTGTGATGGTCAGTACAGTTTGGTCAGTTTCTTGTCTGTTCACTCACAGTGCCCCCCATGCCCAGTCATTTGTAACAGTGGGGGGCAGGGCACGTGACTCGACACCATTGTCACTGTGTAACAGCCACTTAATGTGGCAACATCCTACTTGTAAACTTGAGCAGTTTTGAGACGTAACAACTGACACGTGATAGTCTTGTATCTGTTGAGAGCAGACAGCCACGCGCAGATGAAGGCCACGATTGGCAAGTAGACGAACCAGACCAGGAAGCCAGCTCCGAAATGCAGATAGAACTGAGTCTTTTTCATCGAGAACTCGGCGAGGAATGTCCTTTTCAGCTCCAAAAGAAACCATATCATGATCACCAGGCGAAACACCAGTATCAGCCGGCCTGGCCATGTCTGCCACTCATCAATGTCGGAGATATGATCGATCTCCACCTTCCACAGATTTAACAGGGAGCTCAGCACAACTGTATGGCAGTTTTTATATCGTTTTAACTTAAATTAACACAAACATAATAAAAATGTAATATAATACAATTTCATTAAACCAACCAACTTAGAACATCATGAGACACATTAAAACATTCCTGAATCCACCTGCAAAATTTCAAAAAATGCCCCGGTATTGAACAATCTACCAATACAAAAAAAACAAGAACACACATAACTCTTGTCCTATTTTCAGTCCGGGAATCTGGTTAACAGCTAAAATTCTTATCAGGGAACGAGACAACAAAGAGGAAATTAAACAGCCAGTAAAATACTGTGTCAAACTCCATCTAAGAGACAAACGGACAAAGAGACACATCTGTTTGTCTCTTTGTCCATTGTGTCTGTCAGGGGCGTCCATCCTACTGGGAGAACAAAGTGTGATGCTTCATAGAAATTTAAGGGGAGCGGGGGATAAAATCCGGGATAAACTAATAAATACACAAAATTTGGTCAGTTGATTATCAGGAAAATCATTAAAATTATTGCTACCATGTGTCACATTTTAAGGCTAAAATGCACCAAATTCGATTCTTAACATCTGTCCGTTTGTCTGTTCATCTGTCTTCTGTGTCTGTCCATTGTGGCTGTTTGTCCGTTTGTCTCTAAGATGGAGTTTGACGCTAAGTGGAAATGCAGATGTTGCCAGAAGCAATCGAAATGCACAAACTTAGGCAACATCATAAAAAGTAACACTCTCCCATGCAAAATGTTAATACTGGCAGAATATGACAGTGATATCTTATTTCCTTGTGAGACAATAAAGTGGCATTAAAGCCATTAATAATAGATAAAAGTCTTACATACCTGGTTCCACAAAAACAGGGCAACACTGGCAGCACTGTAAGCCGACCAAACCGAAAACAGAAGCAGCTTCGAGAATGCATCGAGTCTGTGTTTTGTAATGGTCCAGCCTTTTGCGATAAGTAGCAGTAGCAGCATGAATAGACACTAACCAACAATGACACAAGAATGAAGTTTCAAAAACTGTGTCCAAAATGCAGAGATCATAAGTATTTGGAGAATGTCATTATCTGTTTTTCAGCTAAACTATTGGTAAGACATACAAAAGCTCTTTATTAGTGTGTTCTTCGAAATAAATTTTTAAAAACAGAATGTTGTTAAGGTTTGTATAAAAATGATAAGACGTGTATCCAAAACTGGACTAAACAAAGGATTAATGGAATGTGAAAACAGTTGAGAGGCATTCTTGACAGACAGAAAGAAAATATTCTTAACCATGGAGACTTAAAACATTACTATTAAAATCTTGAGTGTTGTTACAAACATTGCACTGGAATCCACAACGGAGTCAACACAGAAAATCAACTGTCACCACGTTCAGCAAACAATACTATAACAATTATGCAAATATAAAGATGTTAACAATTACAGGACGTTGCGGTCAGGCTACATGAAATAGTTTGAATGCTGCCCAAATGACACTGAGAATGATGTTTTAAAATTATTCACTATTTCACAAAAGTGACTGCTGTTACAAAAGTAATGTAGTTATGGGTGTTTGAACCTGTGCAGTGGTATCCACAAAGCTGCCGACAACATGAAGAGCATTAACTCCGACACCGTCAACAGAGAACTTGGCATAATGGATCAGACTGATAAAGACTCCACAGTACTCTGCCGCCAAACAGGCTGTCAGTAGCATTGGTAACGTGTGCCTCTGGACACTGAGAGCATACACTTGGACAGGCATCAGCAGAGTATAGGCAACAGTGTAGACTATAAACAACTCCAGAATCCCTTGCACGTCATAGGAGAAATGATGTTCTAAATGATTAACATTTTTCTGTAATTATTAAACACACAACAACAGACAGCAATGTACCAAGCAAAAAGTCTGTCAGCAGACGCAATTTGAAGTGCAGGAAAATAGCAATGTGGACTGCAAGAATATTTGTTGACAGATGCACACCTTGCATATAAGTGTCACCTAGAACATTATCTTAGGCAATAAATTTTCCACTATTAAAAAATTATAGACAGTATGCACTAATTTTTTACAGAAATTTCTGTGAGACATGTGCTACAACAGTGAAGTTTAACAACTGCAAAAATATTTAATATTCTTAATCATTGTAAATTTTTGTAACATGCAAATACTGCAAACTGAAGCAATAAAAAATATCAGCTAAACTGCCAGTAACTACTCGAAACATGACTGGGCAGTGGGCAACTGTGTAACTGTCCACAAGTGTTCCAATGCCATTTTCCACAACCCTAATTGCAGCTATAATGTAGTACACAGTCAACCATTATTTACACAACACTGAAGTTTAAAAAGTTTACAGAGCAGTTTGTTGTAGCACAGTCTCCCATCTTCCTCACTTAATGAAAATTTTCCAAATGCTTAGTGTGAAAAATGTTGCACAATTCCAACTCATATTCAAATGAGAATTATAACATGTCCTGATGCTTATTATTTGACAATTTTATTTCAAGACAGTGCTGAAGTTTCTTCAAAGTAGCTAAATTTTATATTTATCTGTAACAGTCACGATAAATAAAACATGCATGCATGTAATCAAAATGCAAATTTGGGGTTTAAATTTTTTGTGTAATGTTTCTATACTCTAGATATCGATCTGAATGGTTTCTTTACACTGTCCACAAATTTAAGGGTAGTAGCCATGTGTAAATTTCACAAAAACAACGTAAATAATTATGGTGACTTTGCTAATCAGCACCAGGGAGTTTAAAAGTAGGGAAATTGCACAAACCCATATTTATGTAATAATGCATTCTTTACAAGTCTCATTTTACACACCACTTTTACAACCCCTAGCGGAGAGTTATGGTCAGTATGGCTTTTGACATTGGTTTAGGGATGTTAAACGATAACCGGAAAATCGATTATCAAATTCTATTATTGGAATCGTTATCGCATTTCAACAACCGATTATCGAAAACCAACGACCTGCCAACCGGTGATTTGGAGATTTGCAGCGCGAGCGCTAAGGCCGGCGCCAGACTAGCAATAGATGTCTCTGCGCGATAATTGCCTTCGTCGACTGACATGCTTGTGTGGGTGCAGGTGGGGTGGGGGGTTGA
>Ga0056116_1000724_pt1 | contig 11741 bp, 6 predicted proteins | sample WorMetOlspDAHAB2_FD_67352 | JGI IMG/M metagenome (GOLD analysis project Ga0056116, IMG submission 67352) | Marine gutless worms symbiont microbial communities from Max Planck institute for Marine Microbiology, Germany - Olavius sp. DAHAB.2 ...
TTTATTATAAAATATATTTAGTGTGTATTTAGTGTGTATTTGAGAGGCGGGCAAAAGAGGTTCTTCAACCTGCGCCTGTCAACTCTCTACGTCTACGTCGTGGAAATTCGAGTATGTAGTTAGGCTGAGCTACTGCGACTTGAATAACCGCGAGTTGGTTTGCTGCGAATTGGCCACCAAGCAACTCATTCTGTATTATGACTATTGCAGTGAAAATCAAAACTGGTTCATTAGCTTTACATATGCAGATGTAACTATTGGTATTAGTCTGGTGTTGAATTAGTTTACGGTGGAAATTATCGGCATTTCAGTTATCAACGTCACTTATAATACGTATAGTAACGCCCTCTTTTTGTGCAGTTGCCGAGTTGGTAAAAGATGCCGGAGTTTATAGCTGCCAAGTCTGTGTTTAATTTGAACGTGCAGACTGTGATAGCAGCAGGTGTTGTGCACGACGATGGCGACACTTGAATTGCTCAAGAAAGACTACATGATGAAGCGGTCACAGATGAAAAGTCGACTCACGTCGGAGAACTATCGCCATCGTTGGTTTGAGCTTCTCCCGCTGGTGCTACGATATTCGGATGGTTCTCTTGACGTGAGCATTTTCTCGGATTGTCAACCACTTTTCACAGTCATCTGCTTGCGCTGTCTGTTGGCTATCATTGGCTGTCAGTCGGCATAATTTGCTGGTTATTAAGTGGTCGGTTATTAGCCAGTATTTTTCCAGTGTGCCACAGACTTAAATTTACCCACTTAAAGGCATACATATATTTGAGCTATTCGATTGATGTTGTGTGGAAACTCTATTTCTTTTTTAATGGTCAAAGGATGCCAGTAACTTTTGTGCTGTAACTGCTGCTAGAAAGCTGCCTTGGAAGTCCGGAGGTGGAGTTTTAGTGCTGAATCTGACAGTATAACAGTGGTGAAAGCCTCTCTAATAAGTAATCAAGTAGCTCCAGTCTCTATAGTTTGAGGTCACTGCCTTACTGTTTCAATCTGTGCGCTTCACAGGTTCTGACACTGGCACAGGATATAATCTGGTGGCTTGGGACTTTACTGATGATTGACATGGTGATGATGATGAAATTGTACAATTTATGTGATAAATCACCAAGCAGGGTACTTCTGGAGGTCCTCTTGGAATTTCGTTGCGAAGTGACAAAATCAGATATACATTATACACGTGGACCATTCAGTTCTTAAGACTTTGCGACAAACCTTGCATGCAACTTCGTTTTGGTCGTTGTGCATTTATATGATTACGTGAGCTCTTTTTACTGTGTTGCTTTCCTATGTGTATGTGCATGTGTGTGTTGTAGTCTGGGCCACACAAGTTTAAAGGTGAGGTGCTTCTGCATCAAGTGACGGCAGTGGAGAGGGCCGATTCCGAGCATCTCGGCAACAGAAAATTTGCGTTTCAGGTAGTCGGCGTTTCAGGTAGTTTCGTCGAAAACAGATAAGTCGCATTTGGTGGAGACACCGAGTTTCAGCGCAAGTCAAGATCCATGCACTACACTAGAACTCGTTGTTCGTCCTTTCACTTTAGGCTCCGCCTCCGAAATGACCTTGTGTCGAGTGGGGCGTTAAACTCTACTCACTCACTTTCACTAGGTGACTAGAAACTGCATGCGATTATGTATCAGCAGTTTTGTGCAGCAACTTTTTTTTGCTGAACGTAAAAAATAAATAAAAACTTGTTATACATTTTGAAACGTATTGCTGTTCTATGAGCAGTGATTTAGTGATCCAAAGAATGATCCAGTTGTTTCGATTGAACAGCAACCGTTAACGAGGCTTCTAACCGTAACCATAACTCTAACCTGTTACGCTTATTCAAAATATTATGGAGAATGTTGTGATTGTAATGCACCAATTTTGATCATCATATCAGTGATCGTTGGATCATCAAATAGACTAAGTCTTTCCAAAATGTGTGATGAACACGTTTTACAAGCTCTGTTTTTGTTTGAGCATGTAAGTCGCGAGTTAATTTTTACAGACTATTGTCGTGCTAATGTGCTTCGAATGTTTCTTTTGTACCGCAAAACGTGATCCTGTTATTACGGCACTTAAATGTTTGCCAATGGTCGTGTGTGTGCGCCAATGTGGTGCAGGTCGTATACAGAGCGGATGACTTGAGCACACTGTACATAATGGCTTGCAATGAGGCACAGCAAACGGAATGGATTAATGCAATCAGGGCAGGTCAGTCGGATATCTCCATTGATATCTGCTTTATATAGCAGTTGTGGAAGGCACGATTCAGCCTTATTGTGCTGAAAGTGCCATTAAACCCCAATCAGTCAGTGATATAGCGGTTGTGGTATGGTGCTCAATCAATGTAGTATGTTAGTGGAGCATGCTGTGGGTGTAAATCTGCACAGTGGTTTGGATAAGCCATAATGTGTGGTGCCTTATTATCAAAAATTATACACAACTTTTCTTTACATTTCCAGCCATACTATTTTGATGAGTTATTTATCGTAATGTGTCGTTAAATCCCAATCAGTCAGTCACTAAACCAAGTCTCATCTGCAGGTATACTGGCTGGATGTGCTGTGCCTGACACATCATTTGTTGCTAAATTTCTTGCATCACTGTCACTATCCATACACCCCTCTCCCCCAGTAATTCCTCTTGTAATTTGTATCGTGTATTTTATGCTGCATGTGTTCTATTTAGTATATATTGCGTGTGCATATAAGTAAGTAAGTGAGAGTATATCTAAAGCTCAGTCAAAAGATTGGGGGATTGAATTCTCAGTGCGCTTTTGTCCCACTGACCGAATAAAAATGTCCTCAGAAACTGAATGTTACAAATCACACGACTCATCGATCGATCTAGCTGCTGCTGCTGCAAGTGTTTGTTCAGCTATAGATGTGAAACTTGATGGTGGCTTTTGCGTTTGACCTGCGGAGGCACATTGCCGACCAAGTCGTTGGCATTGGCACTTTCGCCTTGCTCTCTAACAGTGGTGTTTAACTGGGGTTCTGTGGGCGCCAGCCATGGGTTCCACCGGTCAGGTGTCTGTCTTGAACATATGGACAAGAAATCAACTGCATTGTAGATATCACCAAGCACTGAAATATTCACTATTGCTAACTGATGCTAATGGTACACATAACGTATTTGTGTATCGGCCTTTCTGGACACACGAGTTTATTTTCAATTTTGACTGCAATTACAGTGATACTTACCTGTATTAGCCGGTGTATTTTCATACATAACATAGTATAGGAAAGTGAAGTTTCTGTCCATTTAGAATAGAACAAACCCTGGTGTCACTGCACGAGGTTCCATTAGCAACGTAAATGCTCCGAAGGATTCCATTCCAATAGAAAGGTTGACAAGCACTGCTCTTGGAAGTGAAGTAAGTGGTGTTGAGATGGTGGCTGCAAAGTGTGCGAGTGAAATTGTGTCGATGTTGTGTAGCAAGTGCCTCGTGCGGAGCGTTCTTCTCGAGCAAGTACCATCCGGGCATCTGGTTGTCGCGACATGGCAAGTTTAGCTGCTGCGACAGCATCAACAAGCGGTCCGAGGGTTGCCAGTCGGTCACGTGGCGACGCGCCATCTCTACCAGTCTTGGCCACACAGGTTGCCTTTGCCATTTTTTGGGGAGGATAAGGTAGTAGTTGCAGCAGCAGCAGTAGTAAGCCTTTATTAACATAAAAGTTGACATCTGCAACCGTGTACAAAGCACGACGAAACAATAGAAACATGAAATGAAAAACATTAGAATTAAAAATACAAGAATAATACACCATTTAGATATGCATCTTTAAACAGTTTGCTTTCGCACTGTGGCAAACTGAAACGATTACCCCGGGCACGAAATGTTGAACGAGTTTCCAGATTATGCTCAGGAGGCAAAAAGGGGAGCAAAACAATGCTGGGGATTAGTGTTTAATTTGTTGAAAGCTGGCGGTAGGTCATTGTTGTCGGTTCACTTCACTTTCGATCATGTGAAGAAATTGCAATTCGAGTCCAATGTGCTACCACAAACTAACCATAGTAAGGTATTGAGAATTTTCAAAAGGCTTCTACAAGCCTCGAGAGATCAATGAGACAGAGTTGTGTCCGCGCAGCAAAGGACACGACGAGGAAACACGTTTGTAGCTGCACCACAAGTTGCGTTGCTCGAAGCCCACATATTGACAGCTGGTTCTGTATGACTTTAGCCTTTATGACATTGTTTCAACAAACTGTTTTGGAGTTTATTTTAATGTAGCGACTGCAAATTATTGTGAGATTATGTTGCATGATGAATTCAATTTATGTGTCAAGTATATTTCATAAATGTCAACTGTGCATTGTTATTACATGCCAGCTTCTTGGAAATGATTGAGATGTTTAATGCGACAATTAGGGGCACTTTATAATATACAACACATCGTAACAATATAGCTTAATTTTATCACCAACAGTATTTATAAGCACTTGAACTTACGTTCAGTCGGTGAATGCCTCTTCAGTGAGAAATTGCAGATCTTTTTTAATATGATAACATTGTTATTCTGTGATGAGTCCAATTTCTATCCAGCAGACAAAATGTCGCATGTTTGAGTCATCAGCTGTGCAAGTTAGTTCCTCATGTCGCTGAACAGCAGCACCTTTGTTTGGCCAGCAGCCGCCGATTTGTCCTGCCAGGCACGTACAACCGTTGTGTTTTTGCCGTGGGTCGGTCCGACAATCTGGAACTCTCTGGGCAACAACCTGTGTGATCCAGACCTAGGGCTTTGGTTTCCTGCTGAAGACGCATCTGTTTTAGCAGTACTCAGCACATCAAGTGCAGTGGAGGCACTGTACGATAATGTGCTATGTATATTGACATTTTTGATACATTGACACAGACAGCAAACCATCTTCACTAGTGTTCATGTGTTAGCTATGTCTATCTAATGTGATGTGTCTTTTCTGCAGTGAGTTACTTCTGTGCATGTGTAGACGTTATGGCTCGTGCTCCGTCAATCATGCGACCTTTGCCACCACCTCCGATACCACTCAGGGTCTCTCTCTTCCATTTCCAGTTTGACGTTTTAAGTTTTAGCGAGGAATTTCGACCGTTTATAAGAAGAACAAATAGCAGTTGAAATCATATTTGTGATCGCGATTGAACATTTTTATTTTTTTGTCGGTTTAAGTGGCAAAACTTCTGCTTACTTAGTTGTGACAACAGTTGTAGAGAGAGAGAGAGAGAGAGAGTGGTTTTATTTCATGTAGCAGCCAAAGGCTAGATTATTAGATAAAATCAGTGCTAGACCAAATTCAAACCAAAAATTGAAAACAAAATCTAAGCTTAAAGATAATGAATCGAAGAATATGGAATAAAGGAATTTTGAAATTTAACAGTTTTAAATTGTCATTGTGGTTTTTTCCTCTCACTTTGCTGTCGCTTTCGGCATCGTTTAAGTTGAAACGTTGCAACTGTTGCATTGCCAGCTAGTAATGGTGGTGACTTGTGTTGTGCATGTTTTTGTGTGTGTGTGTGCGTGCGTGTGTGTGTGTTTGATGGCATCAGAGCAACAAAGTTCTTGCGTTGTACAATTACACGGCGCTTGAAGTCGGCGAACTGCAGCTTATCAAGGTTGTGCATACTCACTCTGCCCCGTGGCAATTCCGGCCATTTCATTCACACCTGCTTCAAAGTGGCCACTCCAGTCATTAGGATCAAGAGACTCCACTTTTTGTATTCGTAGTATCTTTGCTATTTTGTAGCAGGTTTTTTTGCACTGTCTTTCCCAGATGCGTTACAATTACAGGGTGGTGCTGTTAGGTAGGCCCGTAAAGAAATGTGATATGCTTGATGCGTTACAATTACAGGGTGGTGCTGTTAGGTAGGCCCGTAAAGAAATGTGATATACTTTATTTCGAAGTGTTCCAATTTCATTGACTGGCCAAGTGTCATTGGAATCAACCAGTCCATGTTAGCTCTGATGTGGCCTGCTTTCTATACTTGCTTGAGTTTTCCGGATTGTATGTTTTTGGTGTGCTGACTATTTGGTCAGAATCAGTCGAGCAGTTTGCTGTGAGTACAACTGTCGGCTGTGAAGTGACCTTAACTAAACTCATTTCATTTCAGTTGCGTGTCAGACTTGTATTTTTTTTGCGTTGAAGAACGGTGCATTTTGCAGCTTGTGTGGCATGTGTGTGGCTTTGTGCAGGGTGAAGAGTATGAACTGCTCGACGAGTTGACTTCTGATGTCAACTGGTGTCAGGCACGCAACAAATTCGGGTTGGCATTTGCTAATTGACGTCTGCTAATGAATAATGTGCGGGTGTTCGTTGATGCTGTATGTGGACACGGTTGCAAACTAATTTTCGGTGCACACTGCCAAACGTACCGCAGTTTACTGCCAATTAGCTGCAAAAAAATGTCAAATCATTGTTCCCATCCAAACTGACCCAGCAAACTATGTTTGCAACTTTAGTATGGCCATAAAATGGAATTTGGCATAATATAGCTGGAGTTGCTAGTGAATGGAACGTGGAGGGAAACAATGCTTTTTTGTGGTTACTGTGAAATCGAATAATCCAAAGTGAGGAAATACTGCCAAACCAAAATTTCCACTGCCAGATTTGACTTATTTTGCATTTCAAAATACCAGTTGGCAACCCTTTATATAGGTGGTCTTTGTGTGTGGCTGTGGGTGGTCTGCTAGATTTTCAGTCAGCCACCATATTCTGCTCTGCTCACATAATTTGTTCTCCTATTACTATTAGTGTATGTGTTAATTAATTATTTTCTTCATTATGCTTTAACCTTTGTTCGATGGCATTAAGGACATACTACCTTTGGAGTGTCTGAGAGCCATATAGAGCCTTTGTTTTTCCCAATTGGCCCGCTGGATTACATTGGTTCTACTCCATCTATGCTGCAGTTCACCAGTGACTCTCTGACTTCTGCTATGTAAGTTTTTATATTGTATAGTTTTTTATAGGCACTACGTGAAAATTGGCGTCTGAGTGTTACACTTGCATCTTTGATCGGACGTTTGGGTTAGGTTTACGGTTAGGGAATGATGTACCCTGGTATTGGTGAACCGTAATCTAATAGACAGCAGATGCAGAAATACCTTTGTCAAGTGTCGTGTGTGTTCAGCGAAATCGGATACATTCCAACCAACTACATTCAGCTCTGCTCCAGCAGTGGACTCGACCAGTATGAGTGAGTACAGTTGGTACATTTGTGGGTACAGTTGGTGGTATGTTTGTGAGTTCAGTTCGTACATTTATCTTGCGCCACTTTTTTTAGACAGTCACAAGTGTGCAGTAAAATCGCGCCCGTAGGCCAAACGGAACAGCAACGTTTTCAGTCTGTGTTGGAATTGTCCGAATGTCAGGGTTGCGTCATGGAACGATTGAGGTAGTGAGTTCCTGCTTGTTGGCCCCGACACTGCAAAACTGTGAGGCCCATAGCACATCAGTCACTGCTGTGTGCCATCTTTAAATGCAGATATTGTGATAAAATGACAAACTTTCAGTTCTAAACCAGTTGCCATGGTAACAGGAGTGGTGGGCACCTGTAATGCTGGCGTGTTTATCCATGAAATTAGAAGACAAGACTGAGAAGGCGCTAGTGAACCTAAGAAATCTCACCTTTCTGTTCACCACCTGCCAATATAGCCCTGCTCTGAAGCGTAAACTCGAGCAGTTACTAAAGTTGCTGCTACAGCAGTGAGACCTTGGTCCTAAAAAGCCAAAACCAAGATGCACCTGTTTCCAATTTCCCATTTTTACTGACAACTAACATCTAGGACTGAAGCTTGTTTGAACGTTCCTCAACCCCCTTGCAGTTAGCCCCACCATGTTTCAGCGCCTTGTGAGTTTTCTTGTTATTATTATTATTATTATTTTATTTTATTTTTATACCCTCTGTAGTAAAGATCCCGAGGGTTAAAAGCTAAGTGAAAATAATAAAAACTATTCCATTGGTGGCCATTGGTGCGTATTATTATTAGTATTATTATTATTACTAGTAGTGTACATCATATTGCAAGCAAGTCTGCAGGTGTGGTAGGCTGTGCTGGTTGCGAATTTGCAGTTGGTTCTGTAAGACAACGTCTCGAACTCAGAGTGAAGACATTTTGGAGGCGGATGGCCGAGAAGGTTGCTTCATCGTTCGTCCGTCGACACAGAAAGACATGAACACGTTGTCCGTCTTCACACGATCAGGCGGGTTCGTTGCAGTTTCACTGTACCTCGCTCCGTTCCCTGCGGAATGATTACATGCGCCAGTATTTATACATGCGGTGTATAAATTTAAAAAGATTCACTTACGTTAAGGTTCGCTTACATGGCACCGCAAGCCACATATGCGAAGACATTTTGGAGGCGGATGGCCGAGAAGGTTGCTTCATCGTTCGTCCGTCGACACAGAAAGACATGAACACGTTGTCCGTCTTCACCCGATCAGGCGGGTTCATTGCAGTTTCACTGTACCTCGCTCCGTTCCCTACGGAATGATTACATGCGCCAGTATTTATACGTGCGGTGTATAAATTTAAAAAGATTCACTTACGTTAAGGTTCGCTTACATGGCACCGCAAGCCACATATGCCGCTCCAGCAATGCTGTGCATCACAGACAGGGCCGGTGTTGAACCTTGGCCACAGCCCAAGTCCACGCGTCGGACTTTGGCCTGCAGCCGTACAGCCATAGTCTACCAGTCTTAATGGTTTCCCGCACCAAAATTGCAGGGATTACTATGCATTTACTAATCCAAGCTATTGGCTTCAGGCCGCTGCAACACAAAATTTGTTCGTTAATTAAAATGATACATATAGATGTTAAAGATATGCTTTTTTATCTTGTGTAAAATATTATGTCTTATTTTTTGTGTGTTGTTGCTATGTTGTTGATATCTTGATGTTGTTATTGTTGTTCGTCCATTTTTTATATTTAATATTAGAACTTGAATTTGAGACACTTATATGACAAGAACACGTTAAATTTACCATAATAAAACCAGGTTTCAACGTCTTTTTTGAAATAAACTAAACATAGAATGTTACATGCAATAAATTGGCAGATATATTTTACGTCAATATGTTTGGTTTTGCATGTATGTATGAATAAATTAGGAAATCGGTCTGTGGACTATCACTGAATATACGACCACAGACCGAGTGTGTGCGTGTGTGTGTTTGCTATTTTAATTTGTCGATATGTGTTACAGCACAGAGTCGGGCGTGGTGAAGCATTACCACATTCGACAGAACTCGGAGGGACTGTACTACCTGGCGGAGAAGCATTCATTCGCCACTATTCCAGAGCTAATCTATTACCACAAACACAACTGTGCTGGTCAGACTTCTTTAAACTGTGACTGATGTTCGTTGATACATGTTTCGCCGCGTTTTTGTGCTGTGGTTAGGATTTTGGTAAAAGACGGCAAACTGTGTTTGTTGCATACATTTGATGAAATATTTAATTTACTTTTTGTACATTAATAGGTGATTTGATTGTGCGTTTTTAATATTTAGTCTTTATTGCGTGTTTCATTGTTTTCTGTTTCTTTTTTGTATGTACTCAGTGTACGATTTGCTACAATAAATATGTCGGATCAGCCATTAGCAACAACATCTCTGTGTTAGTATGGCCACTGGGCTGTCCTGTGGCTTTGAGTTTGGCCGAAACTTCATCGCCTTTGTCGTGTATTACAACAACATACTTGCAACGCAACTGTAAACTGCAAAGTGGCAAATTCAGATGTTCTGCTTGGTTTTGCATCTGGATGGAGTCGATGTGGCAGTTTGTGTTGAAATCTCGTGTAGTATAGCATTTATAGCTGAACGCTGCTTATCAACTGCCGTCCATATAATGTGCTAATAAGACAGTCATGTGTCTGAAAGGTTTGCGTTGCAGTTAAAAGTAAGTAAGAACATTTGTGTGGCACACTACGTACAAAAAGGCATTAGGTGCTGGAGTCTTGAGTCAACCAAACTGATACGTCTTTAACGCCCAGCGGAACTGCTGAAGAGTACGGTCAGTCAGTCGTAGGTTGGACGGAAGGCTGTTCCACAGCCGTGGTCCATCGTGTTTACCTGTATTCTGATCTGTTTCTGTCTTTCCTCTTGTTTGTTTGTGTCTTTGTCTGTGCAGTGGGTCGTGCTGCCAGAAATAAATGACACACACATACACGTTGGTAGCTTCTGCCATTGCTGGGGCAATGGGGCACAGTGCAGCCTCATTGCGTCGAAAGTGGCGTTAAACCCAGTCAGTTAATTATTCCGTTATTACTTCTTTTGCTACTGCAGTCGGTGGTCGTGTGTTAGGTTTGGTCGTTCGTCTTCGTTTTCCGCCCGGCGATCGGCAATCGCAGAAACCGGTGTGCGGACTTGGACATGGTGAGTCGGTTGGTCGGTCGATGTGTTGCGTAGATATCGCAGCGCTGCTGTGCTGTGAGTTGACCGCACGGAAACGTTCAGCTTGCATCTCGTGTTTTGTTTTCTGACTAAATTGGCCACTGCTCTTCTGCGTCACACATCAGTGTCAACGTCTAAAATCATGTGTGGTTTTCAACAGTTTTGAGTTCTTTTTAATTGCAAAATTTTCTGTTGCCACTATATTTCTAGATTAAAACCCATAAATTGTGCCTCACACCAGAAATCGCACTGTTTTTTGCGTTAGTACCCAAGAGTTGTGTGCGTTTACTGTCAGTCGGTGCGTGAATTTCCACTTCACTGTAGTTTCAGCCTGCGTAGAGTTGTCGAATTATGTTGCTGTCTGGTTCAGATCTGAAAGAAATCGACGTGAAAGAGCTGCGACTGACAGAAGACCTTGGCACAGGAAACTTTGGGGTGAGCAACAGTTTCAGTGCTCAGCTTTTTTGTCCAGTGCGTTTTTCTGTCGTAAGCGGAGGTCACATAAAGCATCCTTTTTTACGTTGATAACGTGAAACAATGGCCTCTTGGTTCGCAGTTTTTTATGTCTGCGATTTGCACAGTAGCTGTTTCATTTTCACGTGCAAATAGACGTACAATACTCATCCTGCTTGCTCCTCAAATGCCTGCCTTTTCCTCCTGAACGTATACATACAATGACACCCATGTTTACTGCACCATGCATGCATATGTGAAACATGTATCTTGTGTTCAAGGATGTGCTGTTGACTTTAATGTCTTATAGAACTTAAATGTGCTTTAGTTACTTAGTTACTGGGTTAGTTAGCTAACGAATAACGCGTTAATGAAAACGATGATAATGATTTGTACGAACAAGACTGAAATCTTAAACAGCTTATTTGCAAGCAGTTATATATAGCTGATGGCTGTTGGTTGGTTGGCCGGTTGGCTCCATTTTAACCAGCGCCGCATTAATGCTAGTGTGGGCCTCGGTGCTGTGCCGAAATGTGGGAACCTTGCGTATCTGGAACCAGCTAACTGGCTAATGCAAACTAATGTTACTGTTATTTATCGTAAGTTTTAATATATGTATATATCTTTGATGCACTGTTGCTGCAGTACCCAGATTGTACGAGTTTCAGTTATATGTACAGCACATAAAAATTTTCCACTCCCACCTATAGTGCCTAGGCCCCGAAACACTGTGCGCCTGGGGTGTTGAAGCACCCGTAGCATAATGCACCCTTAATGCATAATAGCCCTTAATGCGGCACTAAGTCTGATTATATAGAAAAAACTGCATACAGTCTATCCAATGTTGTTTCATGCTTATAATTTATAACATTTAATTTTTGCTGTTTTTGAGCGTTGGCTTATACAACATTGGATAGACTG
>Ga0056116_1000725_pt1 | contig 11734 bp, 12 predicted proteins | sample WorMetOlspDAHAB2_FD_67352 | JGI IMG/M metagenome (GOLD analysis project Ga0056116, IMG submission 67352) | Marine gutless worms symbiont microbial communities from Max Planck institute for Marine Microbiology, Germany - Olavius sp. DAHAB.2 ...
TTCCAGCATCTAGCCGTTTTTCAGGACGACAGCTCCGCTCTACTGAATTAGTTTCTCTGCTGGTACCGTCGACATGCTGCACAACGATCGGCGATCGCGCTTTTCCGGTGGCCGCAACTCGGGCTTGGAACTCTCTGCCGCCGCGAGTCCGGGCTGCTTCGTCGATCGTCTTATTTCGGTGGGAACTGAAAACTTACCTGTTTTAAATTTTTTTCCTGTTGTTTAACACGACATGGTGACATTGTAAGGTGGTCCTGCAGCAGCAATGCGACAGTGCCACCTTAATCAAATTCATTTTTAATAATAATAATAATAATAATAATAATAATCAGCAACTGAGCAGTACAGCAAAATCCTTAAGACCTGCATTCACTATTTCCGAAACATAAGCACCAACAATATAATATTAATAATAATACAACTCATCTATTTTGCAGCCTATTGCCGCTGAAACTCATGGCAATTTGGAAGTCGTACTGCATAGTCAGCACTGCAGTAACATGCAGATGACGTGAAGCAAGTTGCACTCGTAATGTAACCATTCTTCAAGCATAATTAAAACACATAATCAGACACAATGGAGACTAACAGAGCTAGAATGAAACACAAATGCATATATCAATCACCTTTCTTTTTTTAGACTGAAATGTTCTTCCCCAGGAAATCTACGGTATTACAAGATCTCGATATATAACATGCCCGATGTCTTTTCTGAAGTGAAAAGCACCAGTGATAAATACACAGCAAAAATAAAATAGTAACACAAGATGTGTCGAATATCAAGTACAACGATACCAGAAACATAATTCTGTTTTAAGGAACAGGCGTAATAACAGTAATGATTTCAGCTATGATGCACTTACTCACTGATGTAGCTTCTGCAATCACAGCATAGTGCCACCACACTTCCAATTAATCCCATTTTGTGACCAATGCAACAAAAACATATTTTGTTATATGTATATGCAACAATTTACAACAAAATCCACGATCAAAATACTGTCATGGCCAGAAGTCTGCAATAAATTTTACACGAACTTTTAACCAAATTCAAACTCTCTATTTTGTCATATACAACTTGGTAGTTCAGTAACAAGAGTCAAGCTTTGTGTGTAGTTTACTTTATGTGCTATGAACGTCTACGTCTATTGTTTGAAGAATAACACCACATTTCGCTGTGCATTAAAATCCAACTTGTGGCCATGACTGCATATCAATAAATACAGAATTTTTCCAGCAGTCGTCACATTCTGTCACACCAGGCAAGTTGGTGGTGGAGGTGGGGAAGCTACTTCAAAGCATGGTGATAATGACGACTCGTAACCCAAGTTGTCACCAGCGGTGGCAGCAGTGGCAACAGCAGCAGCAGTATTATGACTAGCATCATCATCATCATCCATCAACATTTGACAAGCACCAGCCCTATTCATGTCTGCCTCCGAATCAAGCTCACACGGCCACCTCGTCTGTGAATCAACGTTCTGTCTCTTGGGAGCAGATGCTGTCGGTGCTGTGCCATTGTCAACAACATTCTGGACGTAAGAGATGCGTTGGAGTTGGTCAGGACGGAGGCCTGACAAACGTGGTCGTTGTGTCTGCATCTGTGAGGAATCTGGCTGTTGCTGTGATACAGCTGCTGCATCTGCACTGCCTTGGTCCACGGCACGTCGTGACACCAGTGTGTTTCCGTCAACTTCCAAGTCTTCGCTGCTGCCGTGGTGGGTGTTACGCTCAACCGTCGGATTCTGTGCATTCCTCGCCATGAGGCGCGGAGCAACAACTCCTGATCGCTCCAGTTCCACATTACAATCGGGCTTCAACTGCTGTGGTGCTGTCGGAGAAACATCCACAGATGATGACGTTGAGATGTCATCATCATTGGCTGACATCATGTCAGCGATGACAGGGCACGAAGACGTCTTGTTGTGCTGAACTGCAGCTTTTATCGCCAGGTCTTTTAGCAGGGTCGTCGTCTTCGACGTCAGACCTGGTACAACAACTCAAATAACTGACTGACTGCAATGACCAGAGCACACTAATCAGAAAATAATTTCATCAATTGGAAAAATCCTTATGCCCGAGTTAAACAAGGATCAAAAACTGGCACCGAGTTTTAGATTTGTAAACTTGTTTTTTGCCTACCAGTTGCAAACTTTCTGGCAATGTGGCCCCAAAAAACATGGCTGATCAAGTTTCCAGCGATACTTTCGTCCCAGATTTTTATTATCGTTGCAGCATATGAAGTATGAAGCGTAAACCAAGTCACAACCAACTGTATTTCTAAAACCTGCTTCTCAAATAGTGGAATCAAAATATGAGCCAAAAACCGTAGTTGTTTCTGTACGACATGTTTTGAAATTGGTTCTGCTATTGAACTCCGTAAATCGGCGCTTGTTTTCGACCATGCGTGTCTTCAGCATAAGAGAAAGGTCAGTAATTCTATGCATGTAGTCTTTCTCTATCATACATGCAGATGCCACTAACACACACAATGATAATAGCCTTATGCAGAAACAAAGTTTAAAGGGCCCAATAATTCTAAAAACGGAAAATAACTGCAAGCCAGGTGGTAAGAACTGCCTGTGTTTAACAGTTGGCCAGATGTGCACAGCTTCTTGGTTTTACTCATGAGATCCATTCATAAGACTCAATCCAGCATATACAGACATCATGCACCAATCTATAAAAAGACAGATCATCACCCCAGTCCCTGTAGTATTTTGTCACGTAGCACACTAGCACAGGTGTTGCTAGCCTCCCACAAAGCCGACTTCTGACACGTTTTCATAACAAGAGTACGAGTGTGACTGCAGCACACAAGCATCATCAACACAAGCGTCTTTCGCACCTTTGAAGCGCGTCTCCCACAGCGACGACATCTCGCGCGTTCGTTCTTCGACACACACTGCAGAGACGCGTGCCTCGGCATCTTGATCCCAGCACTCTTCAATCGTCTGCTTCAAAGCTCTTATTGCCTACAACAATTATCGCCTTCACAGAGCAAAAAATTCAACTCATTCTGGTGTTTTTGGAAGCAGCTCACAATGACTTCACACAGCAGAACAAGTGGCTCTACTGGCGTCTATTCCAGTTTGAACGGAAATCAAACTGGTCTACAAAAATGACTATAAAATGGCTTGCAGTTGGAACAGTGTTGCCAAAAATGTTGCATACAACAGACAACATGACAGAAATAACTAAAATTCTACATCTGTCTGACAGTTAGTAAGAAGCCATATATAATAATAAATAATAATAGTAATATTAATAATAATAAAACGACGATCTATAAAGCGTAGTAACATGGCTAGAGTCACTGCAAGGGCGCCATTCAATGTATGGCGTCCTTGCAGTGACTCTACAGCCATAGCCATAGGCTCGCACCACGGTGGCTGTCTAACACAAAAGAACAAATGGAGGCAAACAGAGTACAAAAGACTCAACACAGTATCACTTGTCTAAAAGCCAATCACCTGCAGAGGTCTCACTGAGAAACTTGCGTTCCATCAATTGTAGCACTACGAGGGGCAGACAAAATTATGCAAACAATGCACATAAATATAAATACAAGAGGACTGCAGTCAATAGTACCATGTTAGTGTCTTTCCACATGTCTGAGAAAGCTGGACGAAGCTTATTGCGAGACACAGCGACCTGCATCTCCTCAAAAGACGGATGTGCGCCGACTTCTGCCTCAAAAGGAAGGCGATAATCAGGTGTCGGCAAACCTAGCACATCAGCATACACTCTCCCAGTAGAGTACAATTGAGACAAATTACTAACAATAACAAAACTGAAAATTATCACGCAGAAGTTACAAAGCGTTCAACAACTCTTCTGTTCAGTACTATGGGGAGGTAACTCTATCAGCAACAGCTGTGCTGTGGTGCTAACGCCATCAGTTGGGTCTAATGCACAAGCCTACTCAAGCACAGAAAGTACTAGCTTTCAACAACAACTGGTATATGCAGTCTCGCTGTGGCAATCGAAGACGGACGGACGGACCGAGTGTGCCACTAAGCAAAGTTGAGAAATGCTTGGCTTCTGTTACTCAACCAAAGTGCAATACATTTCCCAGTCTGTGATGCACAGCCAAACGCCAACGCAATACCAGACTCGACAGTTATATTCCAGCTGTTGCCTGCCAACTGCAAAGTATACCTCGGCATGGCATAATATGCATACAAGGACATGCATTCACACACACACCTTTTACAAGCCTTTTTCTCCACGACAACCTGGACAGGTGAATCCAGAAACAAATTGTGGGTTGTTATGAAGCTCAAGGGATCTTAGCTAAATTGATGGTAACAGTTAGTCATACTGCCAATTGCAGTACTGTGACTTACAGCATCAATAAAGTACATTATCATTCGCACATTTTACAGACTAGCACCCTCCAATGACAAAAATGATTCACAATGTCGCATGCAGCAGAAATGAGAATTGCTAAGTTGGCTTTTATTCATCTGACCAATGGATACTGGGTCTGTCTCTTGGGACAATGTCATTGTTACCTGTGGAGAGCCTACAGTAGAAAGGGCATCTACAACCAGGCACTGAGACTTCATATTCAACGGACTATAACAATACTTACAGTTAGGCCTACAACTGGTATATATTACTGACCTTGATAAAGGTCGTGACAACGAGTGCCAATCTCCCAGAATACAAGTCCGAGCGCATACATGTCGACTTGTGTCAGCGCCAACAAACAGTCGCACAGATTCACTGAGCCTTCCAGCACCTCGGGAGCCATGTAGCGCAGTGTGCCAACCTAGCACACACAATCTCAACATTGACTGCTGCAACTGTGCAAGTACCCCTGCAGTATTTTGCAGCAGTATGACTGGGGATGTTCGAGCATCTTCGTTTTTTTCCATTGTCGTGCAACGTTTTAATTCAGTTTTGCTGCATGATGGTTTTATTGATAGCAACTAGCCAGAGCAGAGTTCACTGCCAAACAAAATTTTGTAACTTGTAATTTCTCAGCCACCAGGTGTTTTCTCATGGTTAAAAAAAATAATAATAATACAAACACACTGCTGCTGCTAATGCTAGCAGGACAATGAAATGGCAAAATCAGCATCAGTTTTCAGGCTGAGTAACAACGGCAAAACTACAGCAGCCTGTGGAGGTGCACTTAGTCTCACAGTTCAAGTAACATGTTTGAGGTTGTCTGAGGGTTGGCAATCACTAAGCACTTTTTTGAGTCTGCATTCATCACATGTAAATCAGCAAACTCGAAAGCAGACTGCATTCATGACCATAAAACTTATTTCACGAAATTAATAAAATGAATGACAACAAAGTACTGTAGCTTTCAAAATCCCAAAAAAGAAACAGTACATAGTAACACATAGCAAATAGGAGGCAATTGCTGATGCATAGCTTGCATTATGGTAACGGTTCAGGGAACAGATTACAATGAACCAGTAGCAGGTGTAAGGCCGTCAACTTTCATAGCTTGTTACACATAGGAGTGGAGTGGTAAAACTGGATGTCGTACAACACTATTATAGGCACCAACACAATCACAGTATTACAACTGTTATGCAACTATGAGAGAAGCATACATCAGCGAGTGATGAATGTTCGTCATTTGACTGCGTCATGCATGTCATGGGAATCTTCATTGCAAACCCAAAGTCACAGAGACAAAGTGTTAGGTCGGCTTTAACAAGGATGTTGCGCGAGTTCACATCACGATGGACTACAGTAGGCTTCACAACTTCACCTGCTCAAATTCACAGAAACACATTATTCAGCAGTGCTACGCTATCCACTGGCAAAGAGCAAGCCAGGCAACCAAATCATTAATAAGGGTAGCAAGAGCATACAGAATGGGGAAGAGGTTTAAGCCAAACTTACAAAGGCAGCAGCTGTGTTAAAATGACCAAATGACAAGTACAACTATCATGGTGCACAGCCAAGCATCCACAGCATCTTTTGGCATGAAAGCGTGCATGCTTTGTCTTGGTTGGTATCATCAGAGTTCAATGGCAGGTGACCATTCCAATGGGTAAGAATGCAACTTGGTAAAGAACAGAAGACACCATGCAACCCAGGTGTTAGCAGCACTAACAGCTGGCAAGTGTTCGCGTATAACATTGCCACATCTTTCAATTCCATTACATAGCCAGAAGCCAAAGCATGTAGAACCACAGAGAAACAGTATGACAAACTATCAAATTATAACACTCAGCGTGATCGGAGTCGAGCCTTCACAAGTCAAGTATGTTTACTATATTCTCTGTGATATGTGAACATGTCAGCACCCACCTGAAGTCTACATCTGAGAACACAGATTAGAATAGCAGTCAATACAGTGCTAATTACCCCCACTGCTAAGCTCAGTATGCAGATGAGCAAGACCGGCAGCCAATGAGTGCATCATACGACATGTTGTCAGCCAATCAACAGTGTTGTTCTTCAGGTACTCGACGAGACATCCGGAGCGTTCATATGCCATGACAATCGTACCGACGCCATTGGCAGTCCAGTCCTCACGACATCCAACAAACTCAACGATGCCAGGATGTCGCATTAGTGGAAGAGTCAGTACATCTCGCTCATTGGCGTAGCAGCGACACTGTGCCGCCGTCAGAATCTGGCACAAAAAACATCTTAAATGACACATTCAGCACTGCAGTGACTCAGTGCCACAAAATGATGCATATGGAACATGATGCAAAGAACAAAATCAAAGCACAATCAGCCACTATGTGCAACTGCCAGCATCGAAACGCCACTCGGTGGTACTTGGTTCAGGTAAACTAGCTGTATGCCGACACCACCAGGCACCAAATACATGTGACATCCAACATACTCAATGTTAATAGCTTGCTGCACTGGCTGAAAAGGTATATTTTTACTGGTATAGCAGTGAAAACGAACGTCACCCGGAAGTTAAACATCATCTGCATTCACTGCTGTCATTCAATCTTCAGTTCTTAGACATTTTGGCTGAGCAGTAGGCAGACTTATGGCCAGAAATAATGTGTGACAAACTGTATTACACAGGAAATGAACACATAAATAGAGTTCTAAAACTAGCGAGCCCTTTACTCTGATATGGGCAATTTGAAAAATATTTAGTGTGTGGTAACTGGTCTGTCAAGCAAGAACAAGCATGTGTCAGAAAAAACTACGTGACGAGTCAACTCTACTTACGAAATATGACTGTGAGCAACTGTTTTGCTACTGGCACAGTATTTGAAGATGAACTTTCCGCAGCCATCATAAAAACAAAATGATTACCTTGACAGCGACTTCACTGCCGCCAAGCAGGCCACGATACACATCTCCATATCTGCCGTGACTAATGAGTTGGTCAACTTTAAGACCATCAAGGTCAGAGCTGGTAGAACGGCTTGTGGCCGAGATAGAGTCACAGCCAGCAAGAAATGCAGCCGTGTCAGTGGCACTGTCGTCAGCCGGTTCACTTGAATGACATTGCATCAGATATACACGCACTGCAGTGAATGTGATGACTATGATGACAGCGACTGAGAATACAGACACCAGAGCTGTGATGACTGCACGACGCTCGTACTCAGCATCAACTGCTACAAAGCAACGGCTTGTGTCAAATACCGATCGTATACAAAGTACTAAAATATGCAAAAAAAGCGGGAAAAAGAAAAACAGCTCACATGTTGCAAAAAAATTACTGCAGAGCCAAATACTATGTGTATGTACTAGATGCATTTCAATGGCTGCAGCTGAAAGATACCAACCACAAATGTCACCAAAATCAGCCTCGTTTCATTATCAACAATTGAACTGACATACAACAGGATGACAATAACACTGTGGCAGCGCCAGATTTTCTCGGACACATTACGTTGGTCAGAACCAGTACAAAGCACCAATTTCAATGCAGCAGGAGCAACGTACATCTGCAGTATCAGCAGAAAATAAATTGGGCTGCCAATCGAAAAAAATGAAAATTACATGTATAAATTATATGCATATATACACAATAAAAGGTCAGACCATAGTGTGTACCTGCTTATAGCAGGTGTACTTAGGTGCTTAATGCGACTAGGATAAACTGGGTCGCCTAAGCTAACTAGCTAAGTAAGCTTGTATCTGTGCACAGTCATTGGGATATTCGACCAACTTTTCGGTCAGTGATCCCTAACCTAAAGATCTATGAATCCAGGGATCGCCATACATTCGTCGGCATGGCGCTATAGTAAGTCGACCCGGTTAGGGATCGCCGACTGAAAAGTTGGTCGGATATCCGAACAAGAGGGTACCTGCTAATGAGTGCACAGATACAAGCTTATTCAGCTTGGCGACCAGAAGTTGCTCATCCACCAAAATACAGCTTAGTTTACATGCTTTGGAATAATGCAATTATTCAAACATGAAATGAATCAGCAATAATTAAATTTTACAATATCTCTGCTTTTGGAAGTCATTTCAATTTCAAACATCTACACAAATTGATGAGAAAAATCAAAGAGAGATACTACATTGTAATACAGCTTGGATAACTTTTCAAGTTTTGTTTCTGCAAACTGACAAACATTGCTGCAACCACCACTTCCAACCAGTTTGCCAAATTTTTTGAAAACCTGTCCACTAGCTTCTGCATAATCCCGATAACAGACACACTAACTAACTACTATAACTAACTGAGGAACAGGCTTGTTTCACAGTGTACGCAGCTGGTGGTTAAGTGTAAACTAGAAAGTGGTACACACTGCGTTCTGTGCGAATTTGGCTTGGTTTCAATACTGGCAATTGCTCCATAATTACTGTCATAAATAATATTAGTTTATAAGGCTTTAAGATTAATTTCTATCACAAGTGTAATCTGTGTAATCTTTGACCACAAAGCCTCTAATGCTATGACTTAACGCCAGTACAGAAACACATGTTAACCAATGTGTCGACTGTCATCCGGTGCTGACTGCTGGCGCGATATAATCTCGATCGCGGTGAAGTTGACTCTGTCTGTTACATTCACATTGCACAGGTTGCCACGACAACAGCAGAACCGTGTATTGTTGCGGATATTGGGATGATTCAGTGGTGACCTAGCAACACATCCCGGCTCTGGCAGACAGTCTTTATTGTCAGGATTGTCCCAACATCCTGAAAATAAAATATCACACAATTAAACTATCTCTTAAGTCACTAGAAAAGTCTGTCAATCTCCATATCTACTATTTGAGTTTTCATTTCAAAAACGGCAAAAGCTCATGAAAAAGACACATGTATGTCAGTGAATAATTTCATGTCTTCTACAATTAATAACCGGCTCTGCAACTTGTGTGAACATACCAGGCTAATCCATATTACTTCTAATAATAATACTGTCACTGCCATTGCAGCTGATTAATCATGATGAGAGACTTTGCTCCAAAAACAGTAAAACCATAGCAGCAGCAGCAGCAGCAGCAGCAGCAGCAGCAGTAGTAGTAGCAGTAGAAACTAACTGTCATCTCAGAAGTGAGGCAAACCAACACAAATGACCTCATCATTCAAAGGCTGTAAATTTTTACAGAAGGACATATCTTCGAGCGTTGCAGTGCATGCTCTAAATAAGTCAATGTCATATACATTGGGGTTTGAGTCAGTAAATATAGTTTAATGCCCCATCTGCCAAAACACACAGCTGTAATTTTAGAGACAGTCTTCACATGACTGGCATTAACAACAAAGAACAGCAATAAAACATAGAAAATGCATAAGGTACACAAAGTCAACACAATTCAAATAAAGAAATCAGGACAACTAAACAAAATTACAATGTTTATCACACCTAAACACAAAAGAAGGACGACTTATTGTACAGCTCTCAAGCCCATGCAGGACCCATGTATACTACAAGGAGCATATGTTGCAAAACATGTCAGAAGCAAATGGGGGCGAAATGTGAGGTTAAATCATCAATGTGAAATGGCAACATGTCCACCACAGCACTGTTTGCACAGTCACTGTCCCCTTGTGAAGTGGCCTTCATGTCTCATCAGTCAGGTTATCATAGAGAAAAAGTATACTTACACAGTAGCATTCAACATAAACAACAAAGGCAAATACCTTGCATGAATACGGTGTGCTGCGTCTTGTCATGTGGGTTGATGTACCACAAAGTATAGCAAAATTCTTTATCGCTATTGCACTTCGTAACAGTCACTTCATTACTGATGTCATCTTCAATCATTGGCTCTCCTGTCTCAGCATCAGTTGTTACTTTGTTCTCGACATGGGCACAATATGTCCCATTCAGCACACTGTCATCTGACATCAACACACAAAACAAACACAACTTACAGTCAACTAGACTGCTAGCAGCAAGGTATGTGCATTGTGCAACTTTTGCAATGTTAGAGGTGAGGCTATGAACTGTGGGCTTGGCTGCGATGAGCCGGATTTTATGCCAAACCCAATGATTTGCAGTTGGCCTACACAGTTTAAAGAATCAAATGTGCGACATAGGCCGGGGGTATAATGCGGATGTGCGGATGTCACAACGGGTATAATGCGGATTCCGATGCGGGTAAACATCCGCATTTTACCCACGTAACAAATGAGTTGAGTCTTCACTAAACCGTACGAAGCATGCATCCAGGGCTGCTTAGACTGTAATGTACAATCATCATGCATGTCTGCTGTAGTGTTTTGGTTCACTATTATTAGTTTATATCGACCTCCAGGGCCGCTGCGTCACTGCCGTCACGGCACACGCCGCCAGGGTATACAGTTTAGGCATATAGTTGCACGATTATTGCAATATTGCTATTGATTATTGCTTGAGCGACTGGCATACTGATGGCTACAGATGGCGCAGAACGGCTCTTGTCCAGCAAAGTGTACGAACGGTCTACAACTGACGAAAAGGTACTTTCGGGTATGCAGTTTTATTTGTACTTTACAGTTTGTAAATCAAGAGTCATCGGAACATATGACAAGGCGATAGACTACACTATTTATACGCTGTCAATATTCGATAGGGTTACAGTGATTGTTAGGGTTAGGTTCAATGTACAAACAAAGTATAGTAATTCCATGACTTTTAAAAATTCGCTGTCAAAAGTTGACTAGTCTGCGAGTTATCCTGTAAGCCTACCACTACCTACATCAGAACATACTACAGAATATAGTGTCCGACAGGGAGTTTAAAAGTAAGGAGGTTATTATTATTATTATTATTGTTATTATTATTATATTTACGTTTCTTGAGGCCTCAGAGGCTAACAAAACGCCTAAGATTTTACCACTTGGGACATTTGTGAAATATGTCTAAAATGTACGTCACACTGGCGCCATCAAGGTCACTTAAAGCAGCTTGTGTTAGTTCAACTTAGTTTACATGTCACTCAAAAGGTCATTTTTCTTCCATTCCCCGTCCCTCGCGTTGTTCCGAATATTGTGCGAATTGTATGCATTGGTTATGTGCGAAGTGTTAAGAAAATATTTCTCCAATGTATAAATATTTGTCGCTAACATTTAGGCCTTCGTATTTTCATGTTTAGCTCCTATTATAATTAATAAATGTAAAAAAACTTAACAGTTTAAAACAGTGTTTAACGGCGACACGGCCTACATCACACAACTAAAACAGCAAAAATCAAAAAGGTGGTATTACTTTTGCAGAACGTCGCCATAATGTCAACGTGCTGCTACGTAATAGCACCTTTTTGATTTTTGCTGTTTTAGTTGTGTGATGTAGGCCGTGTCGCCGTTAAACACTGTTTTAAACTGTTAAGTTTTTTTA
>Ga0056116_1000726_pt1 | contig 11732 bp, 5 predicted proteins | sample WorMetOlspDAHAB2_FD_67352 | JGI IMG/M metagenome (GOLD analysis project Ga0056116, IMG submission 67352) | Marine gutless worms symbiont microbial communities from Max Planck institute for Marine Microbiology, Germany - Olavius sp. DAHAB.2 ...
ACCACCCGGCGGGCATAGGCGGGTATGCGATCCCCCTCACCGCCGGGCCAATGGACCCGCAGCCGATACAAATCCAGGTGTTTAAGTTTTTCGGCCGGCAGACGGATCTCCCAAACGTTCTCATCACCAAGACATTTAAGCGCAAACGCTTCATTTTCCTGCCAGCCGGTCATGTCTCCGATTAAAAAAATTTGATTGGCGTTTGGCGCCCATTCTCTTAGAATCCATTGGCTGTCATGAAAGTGGAGGCCAAAGTATTCATGACCCGAGGCAAAATCAGCCAATTCAATCTTTTCACGCGTAAGACGTTTTTCAAGGGTTTCAATTTTTAAAAGCCGCCGGCCAATTGTCTTTTTGAAAGGCTTTAAATAAGAATCGTTCTGCAGTAACTGCTGCAACGCAACAGCCACCGCTTTCTTTGACTCGCTATTTGGGATTGGGCCTGGATTGGCAGACATGGTTTCAATCGGGTTAAATTGTTTGCTATAAACACGAAGCGCAATTCAGCCGGCTTCGAGGGAATCATCTTTGCAGGACGAGGCCGGATCCGATTCTTTATTCACCAGCGGGCGTTGCAGCATCTTTTCATATAGCTTGATGTATTCAAAGGCCGTATTGGCATGGGTAAACTTGGCGGCACTTTTTTGCATGATACGTTTGATTTGCCGGGCTTTTAGTTTTTGGGGTAAATTGTAAAATGCCATGGCTTGATTTATGGCCCAATTCAACCCGTTGGCGTCAAAATTCTTAAATAAAAAGCCGTTTCCGGTATTATTGTCCACATCCAGGTGGCTGATGCTGTCATGGATTCCGCCGGTATCATGGGCCACCGGCAGGGCGCCATAGATGGGAGCAATCATTTGCGGCAGACCGCAAGGCTCAAAACTGGAGGGCATCAGTATAAAATCAGCGGCGCCGTATGCCAGATGTTCCAGGTCGTTACTGAAATCACAAATCGCCACACGCTTTTGAAATTGGTGATAGTTAACGATGCTCCGAAAGGTCATCTGATAATCGCCATTGGCGACGAAAACGATTTGCAGGTTCTGATCCCAGTAGCTGGAGATTACCTGGTAGAAAATATCTGCCAATAGCTGACATCCCTTTTGAACCGGATCCAGCCGTGAGGGCCAGAAAAATACCGGGGCGCGATTATCCTGAATTAAGCCCAATTTTTTTTGTAAATAACGTTTGTTTTCTTTTTTTCCGGCCGTGTGATTTGCCGGACCGTAAGTTTTTTTCAGATCTTCATCGCATGTGGGATCAAAAGATGGATCGGGTGCATTGAGGATTCCGGCCGCACAATCGGCCTGCACCTTGTTGGTTAACTCTCGGCGAATTGGTGCTTCAACAAAGGGATGCCGGCCATCGATAATTTCCTGTAAAAAGGTCGGGCTGACAACATTCACAAAATGCGCCCCAAAAATTCCACTGGTCAAAAGATCCACCGGATTGGTATCACGGATTTCCTCGTAGTTGGTGGCCATATTGTCAAAATACAGGTTTTGCCAGAAGTAGGCTCCGTCAATCCCCCGGTCTTCAATCGCTGCCAGGGATGTTTTTACGGTGTGCACGTTGTGAACCGTAAAAAGACAGGGAATACCCTGTTCCCGGGCCATGGCCGGAATCAGGCCCGTCATCCAGTCATTGCAGTGGATCAGATCCGGTTGAACCCGGGGCACAATGTTGTTTATGACTTCCCGCTGAAAGGCCAGGGAGAGTTTAATATTTTCCGTTCCGTACAGGGAGTAGACCCTGTTGATATAGTAAAATGCCCGATCCTCAGCCAGATGGATGCGGTCGTCAGGCATTTTTCGCTGAATCCGGTTGAATTCTTTTTTTAAAACCGGCGCTAATTTATCACTGAAAAGGGCGCGATAATCCGGTATGGCCACATGGACATCGGCCCCCTGTTCAAACAGGGCGCTGATCAACGAGGCTGACACATCTGCCAGGCCGCCGGCTTTGGCTGTATAAAAAGAGGCCAGACCACCCATGCGGTGGGGCAGGTAGGTGACTTCCGGAGTTACGACCAGGACTCGGGGATTGCAGGGGGTTTGGGGCATAGTATGTGCCTTTTCATATATTAGCGTGGATTCATCCTATTTCTGGCACCAATTAAAAAATTAAGCAAAGCTTTTTTGAAAATATTAGAACATTGGGTCAAAGTAAAAAAAACCGTGTCCAAAGGACCGGATTTTTTTTGACCTCCTTTTTTCAAGCCCAGGTCAGCAGCCGCGGGGTAGATTTAATTCTTTTGTCTCCGCGGGGTGATACTCTGACGGTAAGGCCGAATCGGCCCGACACGTCACACCTTAGGGTACAGCCGTAGAGATATTTTCCGCCACCAGAATCCTCACAGACAGCCATCGGTTCGACATGGCTGGCGAATAATTCATCCACAGATCTCAAATTGCCGTAGTAAAGCTCAACATCAACCTCTTCCGGGGTTAGTTCGGTCAGCTTGACTTCGGCCGTCACTTGAAATAAATCGCCGACACGATAAGGCTCCTGGGTTTGTCTGACCGGCGGACTGATCCGGATCTTTTTCCAGTGGGTGCGCAGCCGCTTGAGCTGAGCGGTCAATTTTTTAGCTTCATCGGCGCCATTGGCCAGCAGTAAATCCCAGCGTTCCGCCGCCGGGTTATAATATCGCTTTTCATAATCCGACACCATCCGTAAACTGCAAAAAGATTTCATAGCCATTTTCATGGAGTATTTCATTTTACTAACCCAGCAGCCGGGCAGATCACCGTTATTGCGATCGTAAAAACACGGGATGACTTCATTTTCCAGCACATTGTAAAGGGCCTGGCTCTCTATGGCGTCCTGATAGGTGTGATCCTGGTATTCCTCTCCATTGCCGATGCGCCAGCCCCGTTTTTCCGAATACCCTTCACACCACCACCCATCAAGAATACTGACATTCAGCACGCCGTTCATCGCAGCTTTCATTCCGGAGGTTCCGCAGGCCTCATAGGGACGTCGGGGGGTATTCAGCCATACATCAGCTCCCTGCAACAGGTGTCGCGCCAGATGCATATCGTAGTCTTCCAGAAAAATGATTTTGTCGCGAACCTCCGGTTTACTGGCAAAATTGAACAGTCGTTTGATCAGCTCTTTGCCTTCGTTGTCCTTGGGATGAGCTTTGCCGGCAAAAATAAACTGAACCGGATATTTTTTATTATTGATGATCGATTCCAGGCGCTTTTCATCTTGTAATAGCAGATCCGCCCGTTTGTAGGTTGCAAATCGGCGGGCGAACGCTATTGTTAGCGTATCCTGATCAAGTGCGGTATCAACGGCTTCCAGTATATTACGCGGAGCGTTGCGCCTTTTATATTGTTTGACGAGTTGCTCCCGGCAGGTACGCACCAGCCGGGAGCGGTTCATTTCGTGGCCGCGCCATAGTTCTTCATCGTAGATTTCATTGATGCGATCGATGTTTTCAGATTTAAGGGAGCTTAAATGCCACTCGGGACCCAGGTAGCGGTCGAAAAGATAGGCAAGTTCCTGGGAAACAAACGACGGCACGTGGATACCATTGGTGACGTAGGAAATCGGAACTTCTTCTTCGGTCCGCTGGGGCCAGACGTGTGACCACATCCGCCTTGCCACCGCACCATGCAGTTTACTGACCCCGTTGCAATAAGCCGACATATGCAACGCCAAAATAAACATTGAAAGCGGTGCCTCGCCGTTTGACCCCTCGGGTTGGCCCCAGGATAAAATTTCGTCCACTGAAACGTGCAACTTTTCTTCAAGCGGTTTTAAATAGGGCTTGACCATTTCCACCGCGAATTCTTCATGTCCGGCCGCCACCGGGGTATGGGTGGTAAAGACCGTAGTTCGCGGAATGATTTCCAGCGCAGTTTTGAGATCCAAATTGTAATCGGCCATAATTTGAGCTAAGCGCTGCAGACTTGCGAAGGCCGAATGCCCTTCATTCATATGCAGAACCTTGACTTTAATTTCCATGGCCGACAGGGCCTGCATTCCACCGAGGCCCAGAAGCATCTCCTGGGCCAGGCGAACCTTGTTATCACCGGCGTACAAACGCGAAGTGATTTCACGTGCAGCCGGGGAGTTTTCGGCAATATTGGTATCCAATAGATAAAGCGGGATGCGGCCCACTTCTAATTTCCAAAGGATGGCATGAATCGGTCCGTCAGGCCCCTGAATGGTAATGGTTAAATCGTTGCCTCCCGAATCCTTTATCCGTTCCACCGGCAGGTTATAAATATCGGTTTGTGGGTATTCCTCCTGCTGCCACCCTTCCTGGTTCAAATATTGGCGGAAATACCCTTCGCGATACATCAGACCGATTCCAATTAGCGGCAGTGCCACGTTGGATGCCGCTTTCAGGTGATCACCGGCGAGAATACCCAGACCACCGGCAAACAGCGGCAGACTTTCATGGAGACCGAACTCCATGGAAAAATATGCGATGGTTTCCCCGGGTTGAAACAGTAATTTATTATTATTTGGCGGAACAAGAACCAGGCCTTGATACGCTTCTTTTACCCGATTCAGGTGGGCCAGATAACCGTCGTCTTCTGCCAGTTGTTCAAAGCGCTTTTGGGGAATTTTAGCCAGAAATGCAATCGGGTTGCGCCCGGATTTCACCCAGCGCGGCGGGTCAATTCGTCGAAAAACCTCAATAGCGTCTTTTTTCCAGCACCACCACATGTTGCGGGATAGTATTTCAAGAAAGTCTAGGTTTTCCGGTATATTCGGATGAACCTGATATGTTTGAAAATTTTTCATATAGTATTAAACCTCAATTTTAGTTTATACTTAAAACAGCCGGCGATGATCGTTTCGCTGGCTGGCATTTTTGGATGTTTAGTTAAAGTTCAAAGATAGGGTTCAATTGTTGAAAAAGCAATACCGTCTTTTAGTAGTTTAACGCTTGTCCGGGGGACTATAAAATTCCAAAAAACAAGCACCAATTTACAAATAAATCTCAATGTTCAATGTTCGACTTTCATTAGTTTCTTTTTCAATTTGACCGGCCGTTTTTCTGGCCGGCGGCTGGGCTGACACCCGACACCTGAAGCCCATATTCCCCTCCTAACTTAATCCACACCCTTAACAGTTCACTAGCTCCCCAGGCCTGGGCTTCGCATCCGCGGGGAGCGTGGGGAAAATCACCGTCCAGAATTTCGGGGATATGACCCACACAACCGCTGTCCAGCAATCTCACGCCGCTGGTGAGCCAGGCCAGGGCCGTCTCCCGACTATGAGCACCATGGGTCATGGTCCACGCTTCACAAAAGGACGGAAACGGCCAGGTCCAGGCGGTACCGTTGTGGTAGGCGGGTTTGCGCCGGCTGTCTTCATCACCGCAGTATCTGCCCTGGTATGGTTGATAGGGATCATTTATTATGTTTCCCAGATGGATGATCTCGATCGGGTACACCACGGACCTGTCGGCCAGGCTGCGGATGGCCCCCGGTACCAGGAGCGCTTTGCAGGATTCAAGTACGCGGCGGCAAATATCTTCGTCACTGACAGCCCCCAGGGTGATGGTCAGAAGCTGGTTTGGCCGCAGCGCATCATCAGCCGTTGCTTCCAAAGCCGACTGGCCGGCGGCCGCATGCCGGCAATCGGAGAGATAACCCAGGTTCTTTTGCCAGAACAGATTCATAATGGAGGATTGAACCTGGCGGGATAACCGGCACCATTGATCCTGGTGTTCTGTCCGGTCAATGCGGCCCAACAACCGGAGGGCGGCATACCATAAGGCTTGGATTTCAACTGGGTATCCTTGCCGGGGGGTGCCGGCTGGATAATTGGTGTCCATCCAGGTAAAATGTACCGGGCTGAATATCAGCCCGGTAGCAGGGTCCATTTTGATGCCATTGGGAGTGCCGGCCTTAAATCCATTGCCAATGGATAAAATAACATCGCGTATGGAGCGACCGCTGCAGTCGGTCGCCAAAAAACGATCATCGTTTTCGGCTCGCAATAATTCATCACAGGCCAGTATGAACCAGAGGGGTGCGTCTGAAGTATCGCGGTTTGCGGCCTGGGTGCCCTGGATCATATTGGGCAGTGTTCCCTGCTGCTCAAATTGTCCGAATTGAATCAATATGGACCGGGCTTCAGTCAATTTTCGGGCGGCGATCAATCCCCGCACAAATATCAGTGCATCCCGTCCCCAGTCGAGAAACCAGGGATACCCGGCTATAACGGATTGATGGGCACCCCGCTGCACCACAAAATCATTCAGGGCCCGGGTTAAAATGTGCTGCGGGCTGTGGCGATTATTTTTTTCGAAATCAAAGGGCCTGGTTATTTGTTCGGCAGACATTGGCATCTGTCCGGGAGTATCCTCCCCGGCATAGGGTATATCGGATGTAAGGCGGACCTGTTGATTTCCTTCCAGCGCCACTGAAAAATATCCCGGACTGAATAAGTCTGAATCAGGGTCCTGGCCCCGTTCGGCATCAACGGCTCGATGAACCATATATTGCCATTCCGGTTCCGCAACAAAATGGCCGCCGGATATCCGCATCCTCAGATGATGCCGGGAGTCCGGTGAGAATTCAAACCCCTGTTGATCGGCTCTGATACTCTGTGGCCAATTATCTTCCGGTCCTGTGTAAGCTTTGGTTGTGTCATGAAAACTGCGATTTTCAATGTCCGGTCGTAAAATGAGTTGAACCGGTTTGTTGTCACCCAGGTGTTCGTGCTTGCCATTTGAAGGATGGCGGTAAAACGTGACTTGCAGGGCGTTTTTACCGGTCACCAGGGTTAAGCCGATGGTCAACCGGATGTTTTCGCCCTGACCGGCAGGAACATGATAGCGCCAAAAACCATCGCCAAGGTCATTGACGGCGAAAGCCTCCAGGCAGTCGGTATTTAATGCCTGGGAGTAGCCCTGGAATACCAGCCAGGCCCGGCAACGGGTAAACATAATCCAGCGGTTCTCGGGGTAATCCCGGCTCATGTTGGCCGCCAGCAGGCTGTCGTAGCGACTGCTTAGCTCAGACCAGGCAGCCGGCAGTTTAAGCATGGCACCGCATCCATTGGTAGCCATAAAAGAAAGGCTTTTGCGATGCAAGTCTGCTTGCGGAAAGATCCGTTTAACCCCGACATCCTTTGGCATTGGCAGGCGCAACAGGGGGGCTTCCGCATGTTGGCCGCCGTCGGGCGTAAATACGGTAAGCCGCAGGGTACAGGATTGGGTGGATGCGGGTGGATCCTGTGGTGCAAATAAAACAAAAAAAGTTTCATCTGCGGCCTCGATGCTGGTTTCACTGGCCACTGTTTGTTGATTGGCAACCAGCCGGACGCGAAATGCATAATCTGCGCAGACATAAAGAAAATGGCCCGGTGGTACCATGACCTCACGACGCAGATCTTGTGGCCAATGCCAGGAAATGACCCGGGTCTCTCGGCTGTCGCGATTCAGGCTGCGGCACAAATCCAGCGGATTATCTTTTAGCTGTTTGGCGGCATGTTTGAAATCAAAGTTCGCCAAATCTCCGGTTCCGTGATAAAATGCAAAAACCTGCAGCACTTTGGCATGCAACCGCTGCACTTCAATTTGCCGGGGCAGTCCGCAAGGTTGGGTCGGCAATTTTTGCCTGAAATTCAAATCGCTTTTATCCTGGGTCAGGCACAGCACCTGGCCTGGTTCCAAAAGAACACTGTGCAAATCGTCTAGTTTCGATACCGCCACTGGGGTTTCGGTAAGAAGATCGATAAATGGCGAATCATTCATTTCCGCCGACACTGAATCCCAGCAGGCTGTCGTCGGGCTTGCGTCGTCCAGGTTGACCACGATCAGCAGTTTTTTATCCGTTGGGTTGTGGCGGCGCAGCAGGCATATACAGTTGCCTTCCCCCCGTTGAATCAATTGCAATTCAGTATCTTTCTGAAAAGCCGGATGGGTCTTCAACAAATCGTTCAAGCGTCGGATGTGATTGACTTGGTTGGTCTCGGCACCCCAATTTAGTGAAGGAGAACTGTGGACATTGATTTTTTGCGTAGCAAACCATTCCACGCCGTTGGCAAAACCGAATGCCCCTTGCGGTGAGCACAGCGCGCATAGTGCGGTGCGCAGGCGGGCGTAGACTTCGGAGCGGGCCGCCAGCCGTAAATTGTCATGTGTTTCGGCGAAATGGATGGTTATACCGTCACCGGCAGATATATCGAAGGCCTCGGGCAGGTAGTTTTCAACCTGGTCGCGGTCATAGTTTTGGAACAACTCTGAGTATGCCCAATTCAAATTGGCGGTGTTCAGTAGATCCCGGGTCACCGAGATTTTGCCGCCCAGGCCTTCCAGCACAAAAACGGTATCCGGGTATTGCTCACGGACCCTGGCAACAATATATTTCCAGGCAGCTGCCGGAATCATGTAGCCGGCATCACAGCGAAAACCGTCGACCCCGCGGTGACACCAAATGAGAAAAACTTCGGCCATATACTGCCATAGATCCTTGTGGCTATAATCCAGTTTGGTGAGATCTTCCCAGTCGATGCCCCAGGCTCCGGGAACTTGGATTTTACCTTCCGGACCCCGTACCAGCCATCGGGGATGGGACTCGTGCAGACCGGCGGCCCAGCCGGTGTGATTAATGGCGATATCGATGATAATCCGGGCATTGCGCTGGTGAACGGCGTCCACCAGTTCTATGAACTGCTCCAAGGGGGTGGCGTGGTGGTCGAATACCGCCAGCGCAGGATCGACGGCGGTAAAACTCAAAGCCGCATAGGGGCTGCCGAATCTTCCCATACGGCCGTAAGTCGTTGGCGTTGGGTGAATTGGCAGCAGCATCAAAATCCGGCAGCCCAGATCACCCAAAATAAAATCCAGTTCGGCAACCAGATCCCGAAATGTCCCCGATGGTGGAATAACGGTATAGGCCTTTTGGTCGAGCTGGGCGATGAGCTCATTTTGGAAAGATGACAACGTATCGGCGCCCGATTTGTTGGGGCCAAATTGCCTCACGAAGGCATTGTAAATAATGTTGCCGCAGCAGGCGTCTGCGGAATCAACATTGATTATGGTATTGGAGCCCGGAGGCCAGACGGGCGTTTCTTCGTGTTGCGGCAAAAAGAAACACTTTGCCTCGAAATGACCGCATTCGCACAAAGGTAGTTTTATCCTAAAAGTCTGGTTGTCGATCCGTCGCATCGGAATGTCAAACCAGGCTCGGCCCAGAGGGGACTCCTCCGCATCAACCTGGCCGATTATTTCTTTTCGGATTGTTTTTGATTGTCCAATATTGGTGCGTACCCACGCCGCGCCGTTTTGAGCGAGCGGTAAGTTCAGCGTGAAATCCACCGTATCGCCGCAAAATTTCACCAGGCGGGTTCCCGGGATCGGGTGTTGAATCAATTGATTTTCGTTATCCATTATTTGAATCGTGGAGAAAAGAATTTTTTAACTTGGTTGTTTTGATATGATACTTTATTCAATTTGTAATCTTCAGTTCCGGCTTGGCCGGGATAAAGCTATATTATATTAATAAGTTTTTAACTAATCAACTAATCAACCCAAAAATCCAAAATTAAATTACTAAATCCATCCTGATTTTTCTTGAAAAAAGATGGTATTATAAGTATAAGAAATATAAGAGAAATTTATGAGGGAATTAAAACCTGCCACCAGGATTAGTCCGCTTATACTCTCAATACTCCGGTATCCCAGGCAGTCTTCGAGGCCTGGGCTTTACGAACAGGGTGTCGGCCGGTAGCCCGACCGGCTGGAAGTCAACACTTCATTTATTGCGATAATTTGCAGGCGGTAAGCCATGAACTTTCGGACCTTTTTTGTACTGCTTTTTTTAATCCATCTTTTTGTTTTCACACCGTTGCCTGTTCAATCTCAATCAGATACAAGCGACACAGCCGCCGGCAGCCTCGTTCTGGTTCGAGCGGTGATGAGTGAAGATTTACAAGAACGATTGCCCCAAAATATAACGACTGTTTTTTCCATCGAAAGCCGCAAAGCCATTTGCTTCACTTCGTTTGATCCGGTACCGGAAAAGACCGTTGTTTACCATCACTGGTTTCATCGGGATCGACCCAGTGCCACTGTAAAGCTGACGCTTAAACCGCCGCGCTGGTCGACATACAGCAGTATCCAGTTTCGGGGTCAAGATATTGGACCCTGGCGGGTGGAAATTAAAGACCCTAAAGGGCAGATTTTACATATATTGAGGTTCAGCATCACGGAATAGTTGCGATGGAAAAGATCATCTCCCTTATATCAAGCCTTCGCTGGCAGGATGTCGTCGACATCAGCCTGGTCAGCTATATTCTTTTTCGGTTTTATATCCTGTTTAGAGGAACCAATGCATTCCGGGTATTGATCGGCATGACCATTCTCTGGTTCTTCCAGCAGGTGGCCGTTTCAATGGGGTTAATTGTAACCAGCTGGGTTGTCCAGGGGATTGTTGCCCTGGGGGCATTTATTATTATTGTTATTTTCCGTAATGAAATCCGCACTGTTTTACAAGCCAGTCATCTGAAGTCCATCCTGTGGGATATTTCTCCAAAAACAGTCATCAGCACGATCGAAATTATTGTCCAGAGCGTCTATGATATGGGTCTGCGCAAATGTGGCGCCTTAATTGTATTTCCGGGTAAAGATGATGTGGAAGAGGTGATCCAGAGCGGAACCCCCTGGAAAGGGGAAATTTCCAAAGAGATGATTTTGAGCGTATTCTGGCCCGACAATCCGGTTCATGACGGTGCCGCCGTCATCCAGGGCGATCAAATTATCCAGGTCGGCGCCATTTTGCCCTTGTCCCGGCGCGATGATCTACCCTCTTATTACGGCACCCGCCACCGGGCCGCCCTGGGGCTGGCTGAAGCCACCGACGCCCTGATTATTGCAGTTTCCGAGGAAAGAGGCGATGTGGTGATCGCAAGGGGCGGCACCTTGAAGGTGGTCAAACAAAAGCGCAAACTTGAGCAAATTTTGCGGCAGCATAAAGGGGTTGTCTCTAAAAAAGGCCGCGCGTTGGTTAAAGAAAAATTGATGATCGCTGCCGCTGCGCTTTTTTCCGTTATTTTTATTACCGGCGTCTGGATTAGCGTTTCCAAAGGGGGCGAGACCCTGCTGACGTTTGAAAGCCCGGTCGTTTACCTGAATCGGGATCCTTCCATGGAAATTGTCCGGACGTCTGTGAATACGGTCAGCCTTGAATTGGAAGGTTCCGACGCCCTGATAAAATCCATCAAACCGGACCAGGTGCAGGTGAAGTTGGATCTGACCAAGTCCAAAGCAGGCCCCAACAGCTTTACGATTACCCGGGAAAGCATTTCTTTACCACCCGGAATTGTTTTAAAGGGTGTATCGCCCACGGTGGTGGAAGTGGCGCTGGATGTGCTGATTGAAAAAGAGTTGCCGGTGCAAATCGATTGGGTCGGCAGATTGCCGGATCATTTTATTCTGACGGAGACCAACATTGAGCCCGAATTTGTGGCAGTCATTGGTGGAAAGCTAATACTTGAAAAAATATCGACACTTTATACCGAAAAGGTCCCGCTCAACAATCTGGAGGTCAAGGGAACGATTGCCGTCAATTTGGCCCTTACGCCGGCTTCCTTAAAAATTGCACCCGGTTCGAAAGAAAAGGTAACTATCACTTATGAGTTTGTCTGATAACCCGAACGGTTTTTAAGCCGAATTTCGGCTGAACAGAAATTAATTAATGAATTAATCATTAATTGTGTGCAGGAGTAAAAGAAAAAGATCACAGTAGATAAAA
>Ga0056116_1000728_pt1 | contig 11730 bp, 10 predicted proteins | sample WorMetOlspDAHAB2_FD_67352 | JGI IMG/M metagenome (GOLD analysis project Ga0056116, IMG submission 67352) | Marine gutless worms symbiont microbial communities from Max Planck institute for Marine Microbiology, Germany - Olavius sp. DAHAB.2 ...
GGCTTTATTGATTTGGGTCGCCGGGCAAGAGGTGGCGCCGGCGGCCTACTTTTGTAGTCTCAGATAAACTACATTTTTAAATCGCCACGTTTATAGCATTTTCGCGGCGCCGGTAACACCGAGCGAAGTCTCGGAAAAAGCGTAGTACCTATTTAGTGAAATCCCATCATGTTTGCACATGATTTATGCCCTAGACATAGCGGTTAGGCGCTTAATTGTTATTTCTTTGCATTTTATGAAAAAACTACTTTATCACGAAAACACGAAGATTCTCTTGGCTTTTTTCGTGCTTTCGTGATTGATCTTTTATGGTTCCCCGGTTAGCGGGATTTGCGCTTCGCTCCAACCGGCTTGTCCGGGTTAGGTAAACCGGAAGAGAATCTTTTCAATATTCTTGATTTTACCGCCGTTGATTTCGATCCCTTCGGCCTTGAGCATTTTAATTTTTTTCTGGATAGAGCTTCCCGATGTCTGCCCTTCAAACCCCCCAATCCGACCGGATGAGGAAACGACCCGGTGTCACGGAACCTCGGGAGCATAGGGATTCCTTTTCATGACCTGGCCAATCCCCCGGTAAGCTTTGGTTCCCAGGGCATGGGCGATTTCCTTATAAGTCGTTACCCGGCCTTCAGGCACTTTCCGTAAAAGATCGTAGGCCTTATCGGCAAATGTTTTCATTTCGCCACCTCGCTTGTATTTAGAAATTCCGCTTATCCGCTAAGCTCAAATAACCCCATGGGCAAGAACTTAACCCCTTATCCGACAGGCGTCAAGATTCAGATTGTGCGGTTGCGTTTTGAAGAAGGCTATACGGCCCCTGTTACCAAAGTTAGGATGAAAATGGCTTGACTTTCGATCAAAGAAAAAATACAGTATCCCAGAACGGTATCCCAAAACAGTATCCTGTCTATGCTCCATCGTTCTAATACTGCACAAAGCTCAGTCTGATGCTTGTAATTGAAGGGAATTAAGTCAGATGTCCCAAAACGCAGAGCACATTGCTTATTCTAAAATAAAATCTGCTATTTACAAGCAGTATCTTAGACAAGGCAGTCGGCTGGCCGAAGCTTCCCTATCCAAGCAACTTAATCTGAGTCGCACCCCGGTAAGGCATGCATTGAGGCGTTTGCACTATGAAGGGTTAGTGGAGTTTTCACCCAATGGGAGGGCCCAGGTTATCTGTCCAACTGAAAATAAGATCAGGCAGACTTACGCGGTGCGGGCTCAGCTGGAGAAAATGGCGGCTGCATTAGCTGCCCAAAATGCGACCAGGAAAGATGTGGCCGAGCTGAAACTTCTGGTTGCTGAGGAAAGTTCGATATACCAGAAATTCATAGCGTCCGGTCTGCGCCATGGATTGTCCAAATACCATGAACTCAACGAAGCCATCCATTTACGTATAGCCAAGCTGTCAGGCAATGAAGTGCTTTATGAGCAAATTGATGGCCTTCTTCAGAAGTGCCGCATTTACCTGATTTTATTTGATACCTATGACCAGATAGATTTTAATCCATCTCCCCTGGCATCGCACGTGGAGCACGAAGAAATCATTTCGCATCTGTCAAAAGGCGATAGTCAAGGGGCGGAAGAAGCCATGCTGAATCATTTGAACTCCACCCTGGACGGCATGGACTTTGACATAGTGCTGCCAAATGACCGTATAACACTCTGAAATAGTTGCCCATAACGAAAACACCACAATCGAAAGGAGAGTATGAACATGAAAAAAAAGTATTTTTTCAACACGGCAATCGCCCTCTTTATCCTTTTGTTTTTCTCCCTCGGGATTCTTGTGGATGCGTCTGCGGCCGGTAAATACAAAGATTTTCCGGTACCACTGGCATGCATTGATCAGGTCAGAAAAGAGGGCAACAAACTGTTCATCTATGACTGGGCTGAGTGGTGGCCGGAAGAGCTCTTTGCAAACTTTACCAAGGAATTCGGCGTCAAGATCGTCCGGGACCACTACGCCGACACCGAGGAGATGGTAACCAAGCTCAAGCTCAACCCCAATACGCCCTATGACCTCGTTCTGGGAGCCGGGCCCACGGACGCCGTCCGACTTAACAAGATGAAACTGCTCAAGGAACTGAACCATGACTGGCTGCCCAACATGGCTGCCTATTTAAAAGACGAATACAAGAACATGCCCTTCGATCCGGGCAACAAGTTCCAGTTTGTGGACTCCATTTTCTACACCACCTATACCTACAACTCCAAATACGTGAAGGAAAACGACCCTCTGCTGGGATCCTGGGGCCTTCTTTTCAAGGGCGAAAAATACAAGGGCAAAATCACCATGATCGATAATGCACAGGATTCCATTGGTGCCGCGCTGAAATATCTGGGCTACTCCTGGACCAGCGACGTCAAAAGCGAACTCATGGAAGCCAAGGCCCTTCTGATGGCTCAAAAACCGATGCTGGCGGCCTACGACTCCTGGCCCAGCCGCCTGCTCAAGGAAGAGGATGTGTGGATCTCCCATTTGTGGATCGGCGACGGCTGGTGGCTTTCGCGGGATAAACCTGAAATCAAATCAGCCTTACCCAAGGAAGGCACCTACTATGCCGGCAACACCGGCTTTATCCCCCGGGGCTCCAAACATACGGCCGCGGCCCATCTTTTCATCAACTATCTTTTCCGCACCGAGGTTAACGTGCAGCTGGTGGAATACATCGGCTACCCGCCGGTACACAAACACACCATGGAGTTCATGAGTGACGCGATGAAGGCTTGGCCCGGTTTCATCGTGGACGAGGAATGGCAGCGCAAGTGTGATACCTTCAGCATGACCCTGGTCGAAGGACCGGGCAAAGAACTGCGCGATAAAATCTGGGAAGAGATTAAAAAGTAGCTTCCGGAAACAATATCAGCATCGTATTACTGGAGTGCGAACGAAGGCAGGAGGACGGGCAACCACCCGGCCTGATTTCGCACTCCCTTTATATTTGCCTTTCCATCGTAAACCAAGGAGTAGGATTCCATGCCCACATCGGATGGCGCACGGGCCTCACGGTCCCAGGCCCAAAAAAGGCAGAAGCGCAAACTGGCCCTTGACATAACGGCCTATCTAAGCCCCATCATCATCATCGTGGTCGTCTTTGTCTTCGCCCCCCTGGCCATCATCCTGTTCTTCAGTTTTCTGAAGTCAGGGCCGTATGGCGAGATCATCTACACGTTTACCGTTGAAAATCTGGCGGCCATGCTGGGCGGCGGATACGGTGAGATCTTTCTGAAGTCGGTTTACCTTGCGTTTCAGACGAATTTCCTCTGTATTTTGTTCGGCTATCCCATTGCCTACTACATCGCGAGGTTTGGCGGGAAGTGGAAAACCCTGTGGATTTTCATGATCATCGTTCCGTCGTGGTCCTCTTACCTCATCCGGCTGTATGCCCTCAAAACCCTGGTGGGCACCAAGGGGACCATCAACACTTTGCTGCTGAACCTGGGTATTATTTCCGAACCCATTCAAATTCTCTACACGAACTTTGCCGTTACCATGGCCCTGGTATTTGCCTGGCTGCCCTTCATGATTCTGCCCATTTACGCAGCCCTTGAAGGTCTCGACCGCTCGGTGCTGGAAGCGGCCTTCGACCTGGGTGCAACGCCTTTTCGGCGTTTTTTCAGGGTCACCCTGCCCCTGACCCGGGGGGGGCTTCTGGCCGGCTCTATCCTCGTGTTCATTCCCACCGTCGGCGAATGGCTGGTGCCGAGCATTTTCGGCGGCTCCAAAATCATGATGGCCGGATCCCTGGTGGCGCATAAATTCACGGCCGTGGGCAATATTCCCCAGGGCTCCAGCCTGGCCATCATGCTGGCGGCGACCCTGGTCCTGATCCTGCACCTCACCATTAAATGGGGCGGGAGAGAAGCGCTGGAGAAGGCCCTATGAAAAAGAAAAGAATCGCATCGAAAATACTGTGGCTATTGAGTGTCCTGACCCTGATCTTCCTGTGGGCACCGATGATCCTGATCATCGTATTTTCTTTTTCCAGCAACAAGTACGGCTCTTCCTGGGAAGAATTCACCCTGAAATGGTATGTCAAGCTATTCACCAACGACCAGGTCAGGGATGCCCTCATGCGCAGCCTGATCGTTGCCGGTGTCACCGTGGTGGTCGCCACCCTGATCGGCACCATAACGGCTTATGGGCTCTATAAACTCAATTTTAAGGGCAAACAGTTTCTGCGGACCTCCATCCTGCTGCCCATCGTGTTTCCCTCGGTGGTTACCGGCAGTGCCCTGCTGGTCTTCTTTACACGATTTTTGCACGTACCCCTGGGATACCCCAGCATCATCATTGCCCACATTGTCTTCTGCTCCCCCCTGGCGGTGTTCATCATCCTGGGGCGTATGCAGCGTTTCGACTGGTCCTGGGAAGAGGCGGCCCTGGACCTGGGCGCCACCCCCTTTCGAACCTTTTTGCGGGTGACGGGACCGCAGCTCCTGCCGGCCATCATGGCCTCGGCCATGCTGATCTTTCCCTGGTCTTTCGATGATTTCGTAATCACCTATTTCGTGGCCGGGGTGGGCAGCACGACCCTGCCCATTTATGTATTTTCACAGTTGCGGTTCGGTGCCACGCCGGTCATCAACACCATCGGCACCCTTTTTGTAGCCGTGACGATGAGTGGCATGCTGCTGGTATATTTATTACAGAAGAAAACTAAAAACGGCACTTAATTTGGCACGAGTTGGAGGCTTTTATATGCAAGCTCCAGACAGCAAAGATATGAATACGGATTCGGGCATCTGCCTTGAAGTCAGAGATGTCGTCAAGCGTTTTGGTGATTTGACGGCCGTGAATCATGTCAATTTGCAAATCAGAGACGGCGAGATCTTTTCCTTACTGGGCCCCAGCGGCTGCGGCAAATCAACCCTGCTGCGAGTTGTGGCCGGATTGGAAAACCAGGATCAGGGCGATGTGCTCATCGCCGGCCGCAATGTCAATCAACTGCCGCCCTATAAGAGGGATTGCAATACCGTGTTTCAAAATCATGCCCTTTTTCCCCACATGACCGTCGCCAAAAACATCGGCTTCGGCCTGGTGGAGAGAAGACTTTCCAAGAGCGAGATTAAGAAAAGAGTGGCCGACAAAATAGAGCTCGTTACCCTAGGCAGTATGGAAGACCGGCGGCCGGATCAGTTAAGTGGCGGACAGCGGCAGCGGGTTGCCCTGGCGCGGTCGCTGATATTGGAACCTGCGGTCCTGCTTCTGGATGAGCCGCTGGCTGCTTTGGACAGGAAGTTGAGAAAAGAGATGCAGATTGAGCTAAAGCGCATTCAGCGGGAAGTCGGCACCACCTTTCTAAACGTAACCCACGACCAGAAGGAGGCCCTGAGCGTCTCCGACCGGATCGGTATCATGCATGAAGGCGCATTCCTCCAGATCGGAACGCCGGATGAGATATATGAGAAACCCGGTTCCAAATTTGTGGCCGCTTTTATGGGCGCGACCAATATTTTTTCCGGCAATGTAGTTTCCCGCCAGGACGGCAATATCGGAATCGAGACAGAGGACGGGAAATTGATATTTGCACCGGAACCTACGGACGTTAGCGACCATCTCATATCCGGGGTTTCCGTGCATCCGGAGCTCATCAGCTTAAAACCAACCGCACCAGGTGAAAAACCGGCTGACCCGGTCCAGAAAACCGAATTTCATGGAACCATTCATGAGGTCTTCTACCAGGGAAATTTCAGCGAATTTACGGTGGCCTTGAAGGAGACGAACATGCTGCTGACAGTTCATTTGACACGCGGAATGGGGTATCGCCCGCAATTGCCCGAAGGCCAGGATGTCACCATAAGTTGGGATTGCGGCAGCAACAATGTCCTGAGAGGTTAATTTTTAAAAATGAAAAATTTCAGGTCTATTTCCAGCAAACGTGATGGCTTGAAACCGCCGGAGCTGTACGAGTACTTTCTCGACAATTTCTGGTTTAAGGCTGCCGGTCTTGAAAACGAAATTATCAACGAACCGCTGCGGAGTGCGCATAAAGCCGATGTCGTAATTATCGGCGGCGGTTTCACCGGGCTTTCATCCGCTTATAACATCCAGCGCAGATTTCCGGACAAAAAAATTGTATTGCTTGAAGGCGCGTGCTGCGGTTACGGCGCCAGCGGCAGAAACGGCGGGTTTTGCGTCGCCACATCGCTGCTAGATCTGGGCCTCGAAGACCCTGACGCCCGCCAAAAAAATTTGAATGTCAGCTTACATGGCATCGAGCAGATCAAGGAATGTATCGATGTTCATGGCCTGGACTGCGATTTTAAGGAAAATGGCATGCTGGATGTGGCCATGAATGACCTGCAAGTCAAAATAATGGAAGATGAACATCGGATTTTGAAAGACTGGGGATTTGACGTGGAGACGCTCTATGGCAAGGAGCTTGAAACGGAAATTAAATCTCCCAGATTGGTCGCGGGCCTCAAATTAAAACAGTGCGCGATCCTCAATCCGGCCAAACTGGCGCGGGGGATGAAAAAAATTGTAGAAAGCATGGGCGTTGAAATTCGGGAGCGTTCTGTTGTGACACGGGTTGTGCCCGGTAAAGTCCATCATGTGGATACGGAATTGGGAGAGGTCAAAGCCCCCGCCCTTGTGGTCGCCACCAACGCGTATTCCCATAGACTGGGTTTTTTTCAAAATCGTTTATATCCAATTTATACATATGTAATCGCCACCGAGCCCTTGACCGACGCCCGGTGGGACGCAATTGGCTGGCAAAACCGCCAGGGGCTTTCCGACTACCGGATGCTATTCAACTATATGATTCCCAGTATTGACGGCCGGATCATTATCGGCGGATCGGACAGCAAATACTATCATTGTGATGGAATCGCTCCGGGCAACAACAAGACCGTTTCACGCGAAATTATCAAAGATTTGGTTAGATGGTTCCCATCCCTTGAAGGGATAAAAGTCGACCACGCCTGGGGCGGTCCGACGGCGGGCACCCGCGATTGTACGCCTACGATCGGCGTTATGGGAGACCATAACAACATATATTATGGCGTCGCTTATAACGAGGGCGTTCCATCCACCCAAACAGGCGGCAGAATTATCGCCGATTTGATGGCGGGAGAAAAAAACGAATTCACCACGCACTTTGTTGTCAACCGCAATATTCCCTACGCGGGGCCTAAAGTATTGCGCTCATTTTTCGGCGGTTTGAAAAAATGGCATCTGGTTAATGTGGTAAAGTCCCGGGGCCATATGTGATGATCGCCTGATAGCGATAACACAGAAACAAGGAGACTTAATGAAAACGTCGGTGCAGGTTTTATCACGGGACGAACGCCATCGAGTGCACGAGGAATCACTGAACATCCTGGAAAAAACGGGAGTGCGGGTTGAAACGCCCCTGGGACGCCGGATCCTGCGGGATGCGGGCGCCCGGGTTGACGACATCCACAAAATCGTCAAACTCCCCCGAGCTCTGGTTGAGTCATCCCTTGAACTTGTGACCCGGGACTTTGGGTTGAGCTCTCGCCGTCCAGTCCCGGACCTGGTCATGAATGGCGGCGGCAGCACGCTTTGTCCGGATGGCGACGGGACGATGGTGCTGGACAGCGCCACCGGCCAGCGGCGGCTGGCCACCTACGACGACTGGGAAAAAATCACCAGGCTGGCTGATGCGCTGGACGAAATCGGGATGTACTGGTGTCAGGTCGCCCCCAGCGACCGGGGTAAAACCCTTGGGGATACCGTCGACTACTTTTGCAGGGTTTTCAGGGGCTTTTCCAAACACATCCAGGACAGTCTCAAGGCCGACGAAGAGACCCCCTGGTTCATCGAAATACTGCAGACGGTTTTCGGTTCCAGGGACGACATCAGGAAGAACCATCCGGTTTCCTATTTACTTTGCCCCCAATCTCCGCTTGCCATCGATCATAAATACACCGAGGCCTACCTGGCCCTCAAAGGCTGGAATATTCCAGCCGCGATCATGCCCATGCCATTGATGGGATGCAGCGCACCTGCCAGCATGATCGCGACCATCATCCAGGGCAATTGCGAAGTCCTGTCTATGCTCTGCCTGCTACAGGCAAATGAACCGGGAGTTCCCATCATCTACGCGCCGGCCCTGGCCGTGATGAATCCTCGAACCGCCAGTCCCAGCTATGCCGCAGCGGGCTATTCTGTCATGAACATGGCTGCCACCGAAATGGCCAGCTACTATGGATTGCCGTCCGAGTCCTCGCCCGGCGGTTCGGACGCCCATATCCTGGATTTTCAGAACGCGCATGAAAGCGCCGCCCTGGCTATTCCAACCATGCTCTCCTGGCCGGATATTGTGGTCGGCGTCGGAATGCTGGACGGATCGATGGTGTCCAGTCTTGAGAAGATGCTGATAGATGTGGAAGTATTCCGTCTGGCCAAATATGTACACAGGGGGCTGGATACCAGGGAGGAAAGATGGCTGACCGATGTGATTTCAAAGGTCGGCCCCGGCGGCGATTATCTGTGCGAGCAATCGACTCTGGCCGCACTGCGAAGTGATGAATGGTACATATCGAATCTTGGAGTTCATGAAGGCTTTGAAAAATGGGCAGCCGGTGATCGGACGACCCTCCAGGAAGAGGCCCGGCAAGAGGTGGCCAGAATACTGAAAACACATGTACCCTTGCCTTTGGGCGATGATGTTGAGAGAGAACTGGCGCACATCTGTAAGCGCGCCAGGGAAATAACCTGAACTTTATGCATGATGACAACGGTGCAGATAAATTCGGCTGACTTTTGAAGATATCATCGGCTTCGGTTTTACGCGGATGAGCGAAGCGAACTAACGTATGAGTTCATCCTCCGCCGATCTGATAATTCGTTTCAGCTCATCGGCCGCTTTTGCATCGAGGGGTTCGGGTTTGTGGTTGTCTAAAATCCAACGCGTTTTTTCGGCTGCGGTTTCTAATGGATCGCGAAAATCCTGATTTTCGGCCGACCAATCCTGGGTTATCCCCGGTTGCCAGAGTTTTCGAATGTTTCCAATATTAAACTCCCGGTCCAGAAAATGGCCGCCGGGACCGACCGCCATAATTTCGTCGACGGCAAGGGTATCGGCATCGATGGACAACCCTTCGGCCATGGTCTTGACGGCCTGAAAAATTTCGTTGTCAAACAACAGTTTTTCCGGATGCAGGAGCGTATAGGCTTCCAGTAGCCCGAAAGACGGCAGCATATCCGGGCCGGTTGCGCAAACAAAAAAAGCATCAATGGCGTCGCTCTTGCCGACCCGCCAATCCCCCGGATGCTGCAAATCACTCCCGCCAAAGGAAGACATCACCGGCAGGTTGTAATAATGCCCCAGTTGAACGGTGCCGGCGTAGAAAAGATGCTGGATTTGAGTGGAAACCAGAATACCGCCGGTAAAGGGATTCATCATAGCCGAAAACAGCGGATAAAATACCGGAGTGCCCGGGTTGGCAAGCTGCAGCAGACAAACGGAACTTAAAATTTCGGCGTTGCCCAGGACCATGGCACCGGCAATGGATGCCGGCGCGGTCGTACCTAAAACGGGCATCGATGCAAACCCAACCGGCAACCCGGCCTCTGCAAAAACAAGTGCGGCCTCAATTACTCCCTGGTCATTGGCCAGGGGTGAAATCGGGCTGGCAATCAGCGAAAGCGGCGGTCGTGTTTTGAAATGCTGACTGTTGGCGGATATTGTCTTGGCCATTTCAATCGTGTAAGTTGCGGTTGCCTTATTCACGCAACTGACTATCTGGACATGCTTTTGGGTATTGACAAAAGAGGCTTCAAGCTCATGCAAGGCGATGCTCTGGACCGGACAATCCTGGGCAGCCACCATGGGCCAGTAAAAACTGACGGAAGGTAGATAATCGGAAATTAATGCCATCATGGCAATATCATTTTTCGTCGAAGGTCGCCGGCGTCCGGTCACCGGGTCAATGGTTTGGGTACCGGTACCGGCGGTTCCGCAATACATTTTATTGCCGTCCAGTACGACATCAAGATCCCGGTCCCCGCGGGATCCCATCGTAAATTGTTGTGGGGCATGGGCCAGGTTTTCCATCAACAGGTCCGGTTGAATTTTAGCGGTCTGCCCTTTAAAATCGACTTCGGCTCCCGCTTCGGCGAATATTTTGAGGGCTTTTTCGCAGGGAAATCGGACGCCGGTCTCGTTCAGCACGGTTAAAGTCGCCTGGTGGATCTTTGCCAGATCCGAGTCACTCAGCGTCTTAATTTTCAGTTCCGGTTTAATCGCAATCGGGCTGATACGCGCGTTGCCGGTGTTTACTGATGACATAACGGGTTGCTCCGTTTATCCTATTGGGGACCTGAACAGGTGTTGACCGAATTACTTTGGGTGACCAACAATTAGTCAGAATAAATTCGAATGTCAATAAATTAGATCTGCCGGGGATATCCTGCCGCCGACGGGACGTTACGATTTCAATGCCGAATATCACCTCAGCTCCCAAATAAAATAGGCAAATATTAGGATAATATAAGGATTTGGGGGTTGCCGCGGCACAAAAAAAATTGATAGTATATCGTTTTGTGCGGATTGATTACGAACCCTTGTGGTCGAAATCAGGCGGTTTCGGTGGAGATTATAGACGTCCGCGGTTAGAGACTTAGTAGTAAATTCTTTGCATTTTATGAAAGAACTTGTTGCATCACGAAGGCCACGAAGTTCACGAAGAAATCATAAAGTCCAAAATTTTATTTTTCCCCTTCGTGTTCTTCGTGGTTAATTTCCTTTTGGTTGCGGCTTGTCCGGGCAAGGCTTTGCAAAACTTTTCGACCCCTCAATTTGTTTCCATTGGAAAATGATCCGGAAAAATTTGACAAAAGGCGTACATCTTGAGCGCACGGCCAATCACATCCACCTCCGATTTGATTGCCCCGCCCGAGTCCTGAGTTCGGCAGTACTAAATGGCGGAACGGTAAAAGCGAATCATATTTTAAATCTCAATATTAGAAATAAACGCAACCATGGGCCTAATGAGCGGCAATCCCCGGAGCTCACCCTGGCGCAATATTGCAGGAATTGCGGCTTGTCGGGAACGACCGTGGGCTTGATGACAGCCGCTTCAATGGACTCTTTTCGGCTGGTTCAAGCCACTGAACAGGGTGTCGAAATTATTGTCCTGGTAACGGCAGGGTTGTCAAATGCCAGGCGTGCCGGCGATTACGCTGAATATCGGGAGATCGGCACTCTGCGATATGATGCCGGAACCATAAACATTATTTGCCTGACCACTGCGGTTTTGACACCGGCTGCCCTGGTGGAAGCCGTCATAACGGCGACCGAAGCTAAAACAGCCGCATTGCAAAAACTGGGCATTAAAAAGCCCTGTTTCGGATACTCCGGCCACCGGTACGGGCACCGATGCCATCGCCATCGCATGTGTCGGCAGCCATGGAACAACAAACGTTCAATACTGCGGTAAACATGTTGTGTTTGGTGAAATACTTGCAAATTTAGTAATTGAAGCCGTTACGTCTTCAATAACAGACTCCGAAGACTGACGGCAGGGTAGGTATCCTATGGTTATAATTGAGCTAGATTGCTCAATTAGGGAGTTACTTTTAACCTTGCCAGGGTATAGAAATTTCTGCTAAATGGGTGAATCAATGATAAAAATAATGAACTACCCCGCGGCAAGCCGCGGAGTATCGGTGCTAAAACAACTTGAGTTGCTCGTAATGAAGTTTGGTATATTTCGCTTTATTGCCTTGTCTTTTAATATATTTTTGAA
>Ga0056116_1000730_pt1 | contig 11720 bp, 10 predicted proteins | sample WorMetOlspDAHAB2_FD_67352 | JGI IMG/M metagenome (GOLD analysis project Ga0056116, IMG submission 67352) | Marine gutless worms symbiont microbial communities from Max Planck institute for Marine Microbiology, Germany - Olavius sp. DAHAB.2 ...
TTAAGATAATACACAGTTGGGTACATATCATCAGTCCGTGAAGTCAGGGCTGGCAAGGTGTCATGTAACAAAACAGCATATTATTATTATTATTATTATTATTATTATTGACAACTGGGAACTGGTTTTATTTGCATCACAGACAGGCTCTGGTAAAACATATACCATGGGAACATCGTTTGATGTGAGTGGAGAAGGTGACGAACTGGTCGGTATTGTTCCTCGAGCCGTGGAACACCTGTTCATTGGTATCCAGCAACGACAGCAAGCCGCAGTCGACAAAGGAGAGATACCTCCCGAGTTTAAAGTCAATGCTCAATTCATGGAGGTACTGTTCTCGTATGTTAATGTAGTATTCCGCTCCTCCAGTATTGGCATACTTGTCAGCATAGCGAGGCCGTGCTGACAGTTTCATGCCTTTTTTTGTCTAAAGCCTCTGTAGCCACCTAACGGCATTATGGCGCTTTATAAATTTTGTATTAGTATTATTATTATTATTATGTGTGAGAAAACCCTGTGAATGCCATTAATTACTATAGGTTAATTGACATACGTTAATTGATTTCTTGGTGACCGGGCAAGGTTGAAGAAATGTCAGTGAAATATTTTATATGTAATAGCTCGTTTTTCGCTAATTTTGATACATATTTATATGGCTGAAGAAATCGTATATTTTCAATTTGCAGTTGTTGTAGAGTACTGAAAAGTTGTTAATTTTGTATAAAGGCTGTAAGCATTTATTTATGTTAATGATTAACTGTCCATGGTTCGTCATCTGTTTTTTTTGCTATGACTTCCAACTCCTGGTGTTGTCATAACTGTCTGCATACATGGTTTGGGTTTTTCCAGTTTTGGTTTGATTTTGTATTTTAATTTAATTACAGTTGTTGTTGTTCAGTTGTTATAACTGCTGCTAATTATCTACATAGTTGCAATTTTTTTTAAATTCTATAAATGATAGATTCATCGACATATTTTTTCAGTTGGCATATCATTATTGCTGTTGGCTGGATGCTGTTTATAGCTGTACAATGAAGAACTGTTTGATTTACTGGATGTGACCAAAGATCCTATAGAGAAGGTATGTATACCACTGATGTCTTATGAAGTTAATATGTCGTGACATATCGGTGTCTTTGTCATCGGCAGAACTTGAGAGAACATATACAAAACCTATCAAAACTTGACCATACAACATATTTAGTGTCCACAGGACTACAATACTGTCATGTGACAGAACTTTGTGTTTATAAAATATATTTTGCATATCATTGTTTAGTACTAATCTGCATATTATACCTAAAACAATACTGCCACTGTTAATTAAATTCTGTAAAAATATAATTCTATCCTGCTCAATACGAAATTAAGTTGGTATTGAAGTACAATAAACAAAAGCAGTTTATTGCTTTCACATCAACAGGCATTAAAATTTTTTTTGCTAAAGCTGTTATTTAGGCCATCATCGATTTCATGCTTGTATGAAGCCAATATTTGCCATACTTCACAACATTACAATAGCAAGCAATATCTCTTCAACAATAGTACAGCCATCATCTAATCTGTACCATGACCGAGAACTGCCTTAATGTTGTTGAAACTCGCAAAAATTTATCTCCAGCGACAGCATATCTTGTTTAGACCTTCTTAGATAATGTCATTTGTACATTATTTTATGACATTTGTTATCGTTTTATGCATGTTTCATGAGAATGTTTCATATTGATTATGATATGCCACCATTTGGCTATGCTGCCTCTTTTATTCTTTCATGAACTGATAGGCAAGTGTTGCTTGTGGTTGCTGCAGAACCGAAAGTCGCATATAAAGATTCACGAAGATGCTCAGGGGAACATCTGTACTGTGGGACTTACAGCAAGAACTGTTAACTCTTTGCAAGAGGTGTACTTTCTCCACACTTACTATAATCGCCATATTATTAATTATAATGCTTAGTGTATACATATACGTGACCCAGTGGTTAAGAACATATGGTTGCTGTTGCCGCTGTGTATACTTCTCGAATATGTCACCAACTGCTACTTACTGCTATTATGGTAATAATAATAAAAAAATGACAATTTATAAGGAGCAGTAACATGGCTTGAGTCACTACAAGGGCGCCATACAATGTTCGCTGCTCGTACTCTACGAAACAGTTAGTCAGTGAAGTAGGAACGTGAGAAAAGATGTGTCTTGAGCATGTTTTTGAAAGTCGATAATGTAGGCGCAGAACAAATGTTCAGTGGGAGACTGTTTCAGGCGACAGGACCATCAATTGGTGTAATTTTTACTCAGTATTTTTCAAGATAATGTAATGAATTCATTTGTCGTTATCATCACCCATCAGCGAGGAGCATGCATCATTCACCAGAATGATGCATGCTGCCGCTCCGTAGTCCACGATAAGCAGCAAGTTTCAGAACACTATCCGCTGACAGTAGATGATCGAGCCACAGGACGTTTTTGTATATGGCGACCAGCCATGTTCTCTGGGGTCTACCTGTTGGCCATTTCCATTCAGGTGGAACGTTATGAAAAATTGCTTTGCATGCATCCACTGATAGTGACAGTTATCTTTGTCGTTCGTGTGGTCTCAGTTAAAACGACTTGTTCAGTATGATCCCTTTATGGCACTGAATTTATGATTGAGAGCTTGTGATGATTCCTACCTGCTCCACCTTCATGTATCAACCATTAGCATGTCACAATGGTGCTGTCCTAGGGCTATGATGCAGACGTAGCTCCTGGCCCTTCGAAGTTTCCGGTTGCCAACATCTCCATTTGGCCAGCCATTGTAAACTGAATATTCTGCGGTTTCGTCGCAGCAGCACATTTGGCACCCGGGCTTTCTCGGTAGCCGGCGAGATGGTTTGGAACTCACTGCCTGATTCGTTGCGTGATCCGGCTGTCAATTCAGAACGTTTTAGGCGGGACTTGAAAACGCATCTCTTTTGGACTTTGGAGACACGAGCGCATTAGAGGTGTCACCGTTTGACGGAATCGCGCTATATAAATCGACATTTACTTACTTACTTACTAACTCAGCCGGCTTGGGCCAGTAATGAAGCCCAGATGAGCAAGAGTACCCTTCCGAAGTTTGGAAAAACTTTGCGATTGCTTTTGTGTGGCTGTGCGCAGACTTTGCAGATCCTGAGAGCGGGAACTCTGTGTCGTACGACTGCAAGCACGAACATGAACGTGCAGTCGTCACGATCGCATGCAATCTTCACCCTTCTTGTTCGTCAGCATCGTGTCAAAGTTGTCGAGGTTAACCACTTTCTGCCGAACGTTGTTGTTCCTGCAGTTGTTCATAGTCAGTTACTGTAGTGTTAGAGGGTACGGTAATGTATAATCCTTCCCAAGCCAGTAGCTCATGGTGGCGCTGATATCCGATTTCTCGGCCGTCAGCCAAACACCAGCCGAATTGGCAGGACTATGGACATGGGGCCAGTGTGTCGCATGGTGTACCTGTTTACCTCCAAGCTTGTGCCATTACCAAATTATACTGCTTGGTGACAGAGGCAAAGTGTGCGAACAACTTGCGTGAGGTCACACTCGACAGTGCAGCAGATGGGATTGAACCCACGATCTCTAGTCACAAGTCCAATCCTTTAATAACGACTAGGCAACTGGGCTGCACGTAATATGTAATGCACAGTACATACGTCCGAGGTTAGGGCACCATAACAGAACAGATTTTTGATGTGAATGGTGGATGTTTTCTTGTTGGAAAGCTGGAAGAAGGTGGCGCAACACAGAACGAGGTGGAAGTGTTGACGGCAAAGTTCAACTTTGTCGACTTGGCGGGTTCCGAGCGCCTGAAACGTACTGGGGCGACGGGCGATCGCGCTCGTGAGGGAATCTCCATTAACTGTGGCCTCGTAAGTTCGTTGATGTCTGTTATCATTAGCACTAGGGCTAGCGCTGATTAGAAAAAATTGTAATCAATTAATCTCCAAAAACAAACTTCGGTTTATTCAAAGAATTTTTGAAGACAATCACTGGACTAAGAAAACTGCAGTATTTAACTTCCAGTTGTTATTATTTTTCCGAGATGAAAGCAAAATGGGAAAATGTTGATTTTCTGTTTTTGGTGTGTGATTTCCATCTATATGGCGAGCCAAGTAATTACAGCGTGCTGTTTACTTTATACTGGACTGAAATGCACAGGTTGTTGATGCCAAGAAGAATTTTGTTCTAATTTTAACAATAACAAATTCATTAAAAAAAATTTTTATCGTTTAATTGATTAGTTAATGGTCAATAGCCGTAATTAACGCCGTTGTCACTGTTGTCATTCTGTGGTCATCTTCCTTTGGACGTCGCCTGTTCTTTTTCATACTTTAACAAAGGTATGTGACGGATACTTCAGTGTAAAACGACAAAATTGGCACAGGATACGGAATCCAAAATCTTGTGTTGATGATGATCCAGTACTGCTATGGGTGCTCAGTTAACATCCAGAATTTGTGTCTGGTACAAGATCACGTGGATGGTCATGCAAAAATGGAGCTACTAAAGATTGTACACTTTGAATGTGTGTTGAGAAGGGTGGAGGATTGCTGATAATAGTATTAGATTTGTAGTTGAGCAGTGTTGCTGGTTTACGTACGATGGACGATCTGTGATGATGATGACGCTGAACAAAGATGACCTTGAAGTTTGAGGACTGGAGGAACTCGTCAGCGACCTTCGCAATTTCAGCGTCTCTGATGATGTATTTCATCTGGCTGCAGACCGCAAATTATTCGGGGAAAGTTGATTCACGTTTCTGGCAACTTGATGCATGCTGTTGATGACGATGTGTGCGCGTTTTGACAGCTGGCACTTGGCAACGTGATCTCGGCTCTCGGAGACGAAGAGAAGCGAGGATGTCACGTGCCGTATCGCGACTCCAAACTGACGAGGCTGCTGCAAGATTCGCTCGGAGGGAACAGGTCTATAATACAGTCAAAGATCTAGTGGCTTAAGGCTTTCACCTCTGTAGCTGCCTAACGGCATTATGGCGCTATATAAATTTTGTATTATTATTATTCAATCATGCTTGTTAGTTAAAGAATGCCAGTGTGTGTGTGTGTTTGTGTAGTGCATCTTCAGTCGAACTTAATTTCCTCATTAATGTTTTTAGCTACAACGTATTTGCTAAAGGCACATTATAGCCTATCTGTGCTGAAAGTGCCATTAAATTCCAGTCAGTCAGTCTCTCACAAGTGGAACCCCCTAATCTCCTTGGTTTGCTTGTCATGTGGGAACAGCAGGGATGTCCTCACAATGGCCTCAGCCTCAGTGTCAAAAATTACGGCTTTTGCCTTGGCTCGTTACATCTGGCCTTGGCCTCAGCCTTGCCTTGTAGATGCTGTGGCCTAAACCTCCAGCTGTGTGGCCTCATTGCTCATTGGGAAAACAGTTGATGTTTAGATTTGAAACACTTTACCTACTTTCAGAGAATAGCATTACTTTATGTTCCCCAGTCCTTGAGGCACTACTGTTCCTCAAATGTAACAAATGACATTGTTTGTCATTCGCAGCAATACGACTATGATTGCGTGCATATCGCCGTCTGACTGTGACTTTTTGGAAACTCTGAACACTCTGAAGTATGCGAATCGTGCACGAAACATCAAAAATAAGGTACGGCATCTTCGTGCTGTTCGCATTAGAGGATGACCCAGTAAAATATTTTGTACCCATCCCCATTCCATCACCACCATTTTACGTCCATCCTTTCCCCATCCCCACTACCATCATCCCTGTCCCCCACCCTGTCCCCAGTATATTGTCCCCATCCACATCCCGCCTGTCTGTATCCTGTTATAATTTTTGTCCTCCTCCGGGTCCTCCCCATCCCCATTCACTTTTTTTGGCTTTGCGTATTATTTTTCTCCATTTAGTGTTTTGTATGCTTTTTTGTTCCGAGGAAAGGGTACTGAAATAAAAACATCGGTTCTGAGGTACAGTTCAATGAACATTAAGTAACTTAATTTCCGTTGAATGTCGTTACCGCAAAACGTCATTACCGTCCCCATGGTATTACCGTGAAATTTCCCCAATCCGTGGTTACCGCGGTATTACCGCTTTCTCCATTACCTGTAGTTTGCATGTTGCACTTCTGCACCATCACAGTCGTGATTCAATTGTAGAATAGCCATGGGAATATTTTTTACTGGTTTTGATATTTTCATTCTTCCTCTTTCTGTCGTTTTTGCCTGAATGAAAAAGACTGAATCGGACTGGATGAAACGTTAAGGGTAGACTGAGGAGCCTTGGGTGTATGAGCGCACAAGTTCGCTTTTGAGTTTGTTCAAAAAGCACCGTAGAAGAAAGTCGGCATTTTTGGGTCGACATCGACGACAGATGGTCCATGATAATGCAAGAGTGCCGTTGTGTGTGTGTTGAAGGTCGTAGCGAACCAGGACACAACAAGTCGGCAGCTTGGAGCCATGCGTGCCGAGATCATAGCCCTCCAGCAAGAACTGATGCAGTACCGAATGGTATCCTTTTCTCTCGTTTTCATTATTAACCAGTGCACTTCGTGTTTGTGTGCTAACCACGTGTAATCTAATGCTTCATACGCTTCTGTGTGCCATATGACGTCAGCCAGTCAACAGCCGATTTGTCTGCAGTATGTAGACGTTGTAGAGCACTGTTGAGTTTGGTCAGCGGGCAGGAATCAGCGATATGTGACATTGTCTGCATGTCGCAACAGACACACATTTCATCATGACACTGTCCTCTCTGGAAACGTTTCAGTAATGACCAGTTGCATCCGGAAAGATGGAAACCCGACGTCGGATTGTGGGATCGTCACCGTAGCTGACTACCAGTCTTCATGCCACCGACTTGATGCGGAAGCTGTCATCTATAACCACATATATACTCTTCAGTTCATTGCAACGAAGCATGTTACCTGTGACTCGTTCGTAATGTTTGGCGATAAAGGGAAATTCATGCGCACCAGCAGCTGTAACTTCCCATTCTTGAGTCTTGTCTGGTCAGAGATATCCGATAGTGCCTGTTCTTTAAATTGACTTGTCTATAATATTTTCCGCCTCCAAAATGACCTATATTGTGTCGGGTGGGGCGTTAAACCTCTACTCACTCATTCACGTCTATAATATTTGAAACTGATAATCCCAGTTGATTTGCCTTTTTCGTAACAATTTTGTCTTGTTTGTGTTTTCTTATGCAGTACACTTGAAACAGACCAGGATGTCAGTAGTTAGAGCACTTGCGATGTTATTTTGATGTTATTTTTTGACAAGGATCATATTATGATACTCCACGTATTTATGTTAAGGTTTGGAGACCACTTTGCCAACCTCTTGGCCATAGTCCAATCATGGCATCTGTCCCTGTCTGTGTGCACATTGCACTTGCACAAATGCTGGACGAACCAGATGCTAGGAGGATCTTGACGGCCTCTACCCTGGACGACTGGAGGAGACCACCGGAATGTCCTCGTGCAATGTGGTTCCAGACTATACAGCAAGACCTGAAGTCAAACAACCTCTCCCTGAACGAAGCAATCGATATGACTCATAAACAACCACAGATTGCAGAGATTGTTGTCTGCGTTTGGAGCTACGTACTCCTAGTGGTGCACGCAAGAAAAGAAGATAACCCAAAGTTATAGCTATGATCATATCACTGCGCTACTCCGCCGCCTTCGTGTGCCGCAGCACATATCCTTCAAGCTCGCCGTCATGGTGTACCAGTGCGGCCGTGGATTTGGACCAGCCTATCTGGCCGACGCCCTTCAGCCGGTCGCCAGGATTCTACACGACTGTCTGCAGTTGGCGACTGAGCGTTTGCTTGCCACGGCACGAACATGGAACCATTTGCCAGCTGAAGTGACGTCATCAAATTCCCTGCAAACCTTCAGAACCAAACTAAAATTTCATTTATTCTTGGCGTCGTTTCCATAGTTTCTATAGTTTCTAAATTGCTTAATGTTTGTAAAGTGTCTGAAGTGCTATGGCATTTTTCACGTTAAATTTAGTGTAATGTTATGTAATATAGCGCTGCCATTGCTATTGCCTGTTATCACTGTTGTGTGCTGTGCCGCATATATATATATACATACATACATACATATATATATATATATATATATGTTAGCGTGTGTTTGGCAGGGACAGAGAGTTGCCGATGGTGATATGACGAGTGATGCGGTGAAAGAGAATGTGATGTTGCGAAACGAGAACGTGAACTTGCGATCGAGAGTTCACGCCTTGCAGGAGACTGTCGAAGCAATGACGACTCGCAATGCTCAGCTCCAGGCGGACAGGGATCGGCTGGCGGTGATCTCGTCATGTGCTGCTGGTATTGAGTTTTGCATAACAAGATGAACAAATTCAGCCAGCTCCCCGTAGCTCACATTTTCACTCCAGTGGCCATTAAAACAGCCGGTACCTGGCACCACCAGGCAGTTTACCTGGTCCAGGAACTGGGAAGGCGGGCGACCATAATCACAGGAGACTCCAGAGAGACCACCCACCTCTTTCAGTAGTTATCAGTGGCTTTGCAAAAGGGGAACGCAGTCTCGTTTCAGAACACGTTCACAGCCGGCTAACCTGTTGCATTCAGTTATTTAGTTTTCTCAACTTCAATATTTAGTGCCTAAACATCTTTGTGCTTGTGGGCCATAAAAATAAAAAAATATAATAATAACAATAAAACTTTTAGAGTGCAGCAGTCACAGAGTTCATGTCGCGCTACATAACGAGCAAACAAGAGTGTCCTATAAGATATCGTCTAAAACATTAGGAGATTGTGAAGAGTCTCTTAATATTCACTGCTGTGATATATACTGAACAGTGCACTAAAATGCTGAATATTTCATTTTCATTCTTTATACCATGTTTATTAATTGCGTCATGAATGATGCCACGATTTAAAACTGGTATTTGGCAGGTTTAAGTGTGCTGCTGCTTTTATTCGCTATGGAAATGTGTTTTGATTGATTTATTGATTGATTCCATGCCTATAATTTGTAAAATGTAGTTATATTTTTTGCAGTTTTAAGGCGTTGGCTTATATTTGGAGAAATGCGTGCAATTTTTTTGTATATATAATGTTAGAATGTGACATGCACGTGTAACTTTTGTAGTACCATCTGTGTCGGTTAAATATCTTTAGTTTGGATAGAAATGAATCTTCTGCTAGATCAGAACTGAAAACTGGAACAGCGGCTGATGATACGTTTGCATTATAGACATATAACACCATTCACTCTGTTGTGACGAGTTGATTGCTGCCGTAAAAATGTTATAAAAATTGGTTATCGGATGGGATGGTGGTTGTCCACACACAAGTGGCCGTCTCTTGCGTTATTGCTGTCCTTCCTATGTCCATATTAAAGCCCAGAATTTAAAAAAAACTAGTTCAGCCGATTTTTCCCAGAAAATGGATCTTAAACGAGTCGTGTATGCATGCGCGGTTTATTTTCGAGTGTGTGGGTTGTTGTTTCAGAGGGAGACACAGGCAGTGAGATTCAGCAGCTGATTGAAGGATACGTTCAGCAGGCCGAGCAGCTTAGGTTCAGCTTTTGTTTTGTTGGCTGTTTAGCTCGATTAAGCCCAAATTCCACTCGGCCTGACACGACGCAACGCACTCTCTCGCTGATGCACTTTTTCCCAGAAAGATTTGTTGTGCACAACAGTTCATCTCGTGTCGAACATGTCGAATGACACGTCGAATGTGTCGAAGACTGTCTCTGACGAAATGTCTCGTACACACACTTCATATTTTCGCTTTGTTATATTCCGGGTGTATATGCCCAGAGCACAAAATACTAAGCTAGTATAAGCGATCACCGTTGCATCTTTGTCACTATGTTGCCATAGCATTTTGTTGCTGCTGACTTTTCAGCAGGATTCGGGGGACTTCACCGTTGTCATTACCAAATACCAAAAGCAGTGGATTCGGTCAGAAATCCACCCTGTGGAGGCTTCTGTTCAAATTTGGCGCTCATCCTCCTTGTAGTTCGAGGTGAATAAACCCATGAGACGGCGTGGAAACCCGTTAGGTTTACTCTGAAGCGTCGACTGGGCGAGATACATGTAGTAATACCAAAATACATTTGCTATAATATTCAGCGGTGCGTATGCAACTTAACAGGGCGAGTCTTGCAGAGTCCGAGTCGATGGTGGAGTCTCTACGACAGAGCACGACGCCGCAGCTGACGTTGTCATCGCAGTTCGCATCATCCTTCACAGAGTCGATGTTCCTGGCGAGCGAGGACCCCGATGAGCATGTGCACCAGCTGCTTCATGAAGCCAAGCTCGATGTCGACAGAATGAGAACCAGGTGGATATTTGTTGCCAGTGGTGATGTGGATTGTGTGATGGGAATAACAACAAAAAGGTAAAGGCATAACACTTACTTGTGTAGCGCCACAAGCGGCAACTGCAGCTGCTGGGCTGTTGTGTGACGAGTGGGCATAGAGCCTATAGGCCGTAGACTAAACCGGCAGCCACGGGACTTTGGCCTGTGACCAAACAGCGATACAACATCTGCCGTTTAATGGTCTCCACCCCTGTAATTCATGTAATAACATTGATTACTACTCATTTACCGACCCCGAACGGATGGAAGGCTGAGTTGGCCTGTTTGGTTGACCCACAGTGGACACTTTACCCTTGAAGTGGTCACATATCGACCATGGATCTGGTGTAGATCAGGAAAATTCCGCCAGCCAAAAAGCCGACGTCCTAACCACTGAGCTCATGCCGCCAACCAGGTAAAGGTGAATGAAATTAGCACATATATATCGCCCCACAAGTTAACAAAGTAGACTGCCGCAGCACTGTATGCCACAGACAAGGGTCAGCGTTCAGCCTAGCAGCCCATCTTTTCACATACTGAATTCAGACACTACAGCGATGCAGCCATACACAATCCTAATTTGCGGTATAATGGTCTCCATCCCCGTATTCCATACTCATTCACTGATCCCAGAGGGATGGAAGGCTGAGTTGGCCTAGTTGTATACCCCAAGGCACAACATAGCCTTATTGTGCTGTAAGTGCCATTAAAGTGGACAGTTTACCCAACCATAGATAGGCTATGCCGCCAAAAATTGTCATCATATAGTGTTAGTATTAGTAATGATGGACTGTGGTAGGTGTTGTCGTTGTTGTCATAGGCCTTGTAGTAGTAGTGGTCCTCATTGTAGTGGTAATAATATTATAGTGATAATACTGAGAGTTGGGTTTTTGAGCAATGAGGATGGTGTGTGGCTCGGTAGTGGTTAGTGGCTGGTGTTTAGAGCGTCCAACTTGTGATCGGGAGGTCGTGGGTTCGAGTCTCACCCACTGTTGCCTAGTATGGCCTTGGGCAAGCCACTGAAGTACACGTGCCTATGTTCCCAAGCAGGATAATTTTGCTACTGGCCACAGGGTAATGAGATGCTGTTAGACGATGCCTGGCAGAAATTAATGGCAGGATGTATGACGAGAAGGTTCACGGCCCAGAGACTGGAATCACTTCTGGCTTCACCCCTTGTTTGGCTGTGTGGGACTGCCTTTACCTTTTTACGATGACGTAGTGATAGTGTTATTAACTAGGCGTGTTATATTTTATTTTTTGGACTTTCGGTTGTTCTCTGTCTGTAAAATTTAAGTTTTCTGGATATCTGCATTGACAGCATACAGGAGACAGATGGTGCAGATGAACAAGAAGCAGACTCTAAATTTGCCGAAAAGCATGTAAGCAAC
>Ga0056116_1000732_pt1 | contig 11701 bp, 8 predicted proteins | sample WorMetOlspDAHAB2_FD_67352 | JGI IMG/M metagenome (GOLD analysis project Ga0056116, IMG submission 67352) | Marine gutless worms symbiont microbial communities from Max Planck institute for Marine Microbiology, Germany - Olavius sp. DAHAB.2 ...
GAGCAATATCATAGGCGCCGGAGGCAACGGCATAGCAGGCCCCCCGAAAGGCTTCGGTGCCGGTAGCACAAAAATTCTCAACACGCGTAACCGGAATATTCGGCAGCCGCAGCGTCAATGACAACGGCAGCGCACTGCGCCCGACATTGATGCTTTCAAAACAGGTTCCCAGCCAGGCGGCTCCGATTTCTTTTTTTTCGATGCCGGCATCATCGATGCACTCCTTGAAGGCTTCAACCATTAATTCTTCGGCACCCATGTCCCAGCGTTCGCCAAAACGCGTGCAGCCCATCCCGATAATTGCAACTTTATCTTTTATTCCTGTAGCCATAATTTTTCCTCCGGAATAATTATCCGATTTTAAACAACTTTTCAAGCAGCTGACTCTTCATCACATCGCCTTCAATTTGCAGCTTGCCGGACGTGAAGGCTTGCATAGCCGGCAGCTTTCCGCCCATCATAGCAAGAAAGTCGGTGGCCGCCATCTTGATGGTACAGGCTGGTTTGTCGTGGGCGCCTGAGTCAATGCTGCAGGTCCCATCCTTGATGACACTGTACCAGTCGCCGCCGCCTTCGCCGGATATGTTGAATTGGAATACGACATCGACTCCGGCCGCGGCATCCGCCTTGAAACCGTCAAGCATGCCGTCAAAAATCGCCTGGACACTGCCGCCGCTCTCAGGAGATTCTTCCCCGGCATCCGCCTCTTCAGCGGGCGGCATAATGAGTGCAAAAATCCCGGCATTGGCATCTTCCATCTCCTTGGCACCCGCCAGTGAATCGATTTTCTTCCAGCTAGCGTGAATTTGTTCGGGGGTGGGCGGGTTTTCAAGGTCGCCCAGTTGGGTGGCAGGCCCCGTGAAGACCGCCGCCCGGTTGAAATATCCCATACCGCTGTTGAAAATGCGCCCGGTTTCTTGACATGCTTCGCTGCACAGAGACACCACCATGGGCACAACGAATTCCGGCTTTGATTTTTCAAATAGATCCGGCGGCATCACATCTTCCGTAAGCCGCGAGGCTGCGATGGGGGCGATGGTGTTGACGTGGATATTGTACTTTTTGCCTTCCAGCTTTAAGGTGTTCATCAAACCGACCAGTGCCATTTTGGCGGCCGAATAATTGGTCTGGCCGAAATTGCCGTAAAGGCCGGCGGCCGAAGTGGTCATGACAATGCGGCCATAACCTTTTTCCTTCATCACCGCCATTGCCGGCCGGGTTACATGGTAGGCGCCGTTCAAATGAACATCCATGACTGCTTGCCAGTTTTCAGCTTCCATCTTTAAAAAGCTCTTGTCCCGCAATATGCCGGCATTGTTGATCAGGATATCTAGGCGGCCGAAGGAATCCAGGGCCGCTTTGACGATACGCTCACCACCTTCGGGTGAGGCCACATTGTCGTAATTGGCAACCGCTTCTCCGCCCAGCTGTCTGATTTCTTCAATCGCCTGATCGGCCGCAGCGGCAGAACCTTTTCCGCTGCCATCCCGGGCACCGCCCAGATCATTGACCACCACTTTGGCACCGCGTTTTGCCAATTCGATGGCATAAGCTCGGCCAAGTCCGGCACCGGCACCGGTGACAATTGCAACGCGGTCATCAAAACGCACGGTGTCCGCTGCTTCGGCTGCCCCCGGCACGGGAACGGCCTTCCAGAAATAATTGACAAACCCGCGCTCCTTGTCAAAGCTTTTGCACTTAAATTCCATGCTGACCGGAAGTCCGACTTTAATATCATCCAACTCGCAGTCGGTAAAGTCCGCTACCAGCCGGCCGCCGCCATCGAACTGAACCATGCCGTATATGGCCGGCGGATCCACTGATACAGCCAGCAAATCACCGGTGAAGGTTTTGACTTTGGCCGCGACATCAGCGAACTCATAATCATCCTGGCTGTAAAAAGCACCGCAATTGGGGTTGACACAAACATCGGATTTCGGAAACTGCGGTGTGTCACATTCCCGGCATTTACCGCCGATTAACCCCAGAATCATTTTATTTTTGCGCCACAGGACCGTGGTCGCCGTTTGAGTCGGTGCCTCGGCCCGGATTCCCATTTCTGTTTTGATTAAGTCCCGGAACTTGAGCCACTTGTGGTAGTTGTCGACGGACTTCTTTATGGCCAGTGATCCGGCAACCCCGTTGCGCTCGGGCAGTTTGGCAATATTTTCAGTCACCTCAAAATATAACGCATTGGCACCCTGGCCAAACCCGCACATCAGGATGCGATCGCCAGGTTTGGCTTGTTCCAGCGCCGAAATAAACATCATAAAAGAGTGGGCCGTGCCGGTCTCACCGCAGACCTCGTGCATATTGTCCACCAGTTTCTCGGGATCGGCCCCGAGTCCCTTGGCGATTTTGCGGTGATCTCCTTTAAAAAAACAGGGATACACCAGCTTATCGACATCATCCATGGTAATCCCCAGTTTGTCAAAAAGGCCGTTGATCGCCTGGGGAATGAAGGTTCCATAACCCGCATCCCGGGTCCAGCGCTCTTCCCAGACGTAATCGTATTTTTTGTCGGCGCCGCGGTAGTGGTCGATAAAGTCAGCAGACAGGGAGTAAGAGCCTTTGTACTCGGCAATCACATTGGTACCGCCCACCATCAGGGAAGCGGCCCCATCGCCAAACCACATTTCATAAAAATAGGCGGTTTTGGTCTCCCGGCGGTCACTGGCCGTCACCAGGATATTATTTCTCGCACCGCCTGCCACAGAATCAAAGGCAGTAATCAACGCTGTAGTCGCAGCCTTCTGGGAAGCGGTGTAATCCGCCGTGATAAAATCATCTCTGAGATTGAGGGCTGCCGACACAATGCCGGCGTTTTGCCGGTCGGCAAAAGGCAGGGTTGTAGAGGCCAGATACAGGGCATCGAGACTTTCTTTGTCCATACCGTTAAGACAATCCCGGGAGGCGGCCACCGCCATGGTAATAGAATCTTCATCCCAGTTGCACATGGACCGCTCGCCCTGGGCGACCATCATAATCGCCGGTGCAAACCAGCCCATGGCCTGAAAGATAGACATCCGATCCAATCTCAACCGCGGAATGTATGCGCCGTATGAAGTAATGCCGATCATCTTTATTGTCTCCTTTAATGGTTGAAATGTCGTTTTTATTAAATCCCCCTCGAACCCCCTTAAGAAAGGGGGAAGTGTTCTCGATCCCGCTTTAGAAATTGGAAAGTGATGTCGGTTCCACTTTTAGAAAAGGAGGCGAATATCACCCTCCCCCTTTTTTAAAGGGGGGTAGGGGAGATTTTCCACTTTGATCATCCTTAGCTAGTGTATCATCAAAAACTAAATTTAAAGAGTTTTTCGATTAATTGCGACTTCATGATGTCGCCCTCTATTTTAAGTTTGCCCGAGGTATAGGCCTGCATGGCCGGCAACTTGCCGTTCATTAAATCGATAAAATCAGAATCGCTCATTTTCAGGGTACAGCCCGGTTTTTCATGGGTACCGACTTCTACCCGGCAATTTCCGTCCTGGATGATACTGAACCATTCCCCACCGCCGTCTCCTGAAATAATGTATTGAAAGATGACATCCACCCCGGCGGCGGCCTCCGCTACAAAAGCATCCGGCATGGCGTCAAACACTTCGGAAGTTGTCGAAAATCCATGGCCGGAATCAGCGGCCACCTCAGGCGGTTGCGAAAATGCAGTCAGCAGGTCCCCGACCTGTTCCGTTACGCTTTGATATTCTTTGGCGTCTTTCAGGGAAGATATCTTATCCCACTGGGCCAGGATCTGTTCGGGCGTTGGAATTTGTCGGCCGTCTCCGACAACCGCTCCGGCACCAGTCAGGATCGCCGCCCGGTTGATGCTACCCATGCCGACATTGTAAATATTGCCGCTGACCGGACATTGTTCCGAAACCAGGTATACCGCCATGGGTGCCACCAGTTCCGGTTTTAATTTGTCCAGAAAATCAGGGGGCAAAATATCTTCCGTCAGACGCGAGGCGGCTACCGGGGCAATCGTGTTGACTTTGATATTGTATTTCTCGCTCTCCAGTTTCAGGGTATTCATTAACCCCACCAGTCCCATTTTGGCCGCCGTGTAGTTGGTCTGACCGAAATTGCCGTAAAGACCGGCGGCCGAGGTGGTCATCAGAATGCGGCCGTACCCTTTCTCTTTCATGAGGGCAAACGCCGGGCGCGACACATTGTAGGCGCCGTTTAAATGCACATCCAGCACGATGTGCCAGTTTTGCGGTTCCATTTTCACAAAGCTTTTATCGCGCAAGATACCGGCATTGTTTATCAGGATGTCAACGGTTCCAAAGGTGTCCACCGCGGTTTTAACAATATTTTCGCCCCCTGCGACCGTCGCCACACTATCGTAGTTGGCTACGGCTTCACCGCCCAGGGCTTTGATCTCATCGACCACTTCATCAGCCGGTCCCCGGGAACCATCGCCGGAACCGTCCCGAGCGCCGCCCAGATCATTGACCACGATTTTGGCGCCCCGTCTGGCCAGTTCCAGGGCGTAGATGCGGCCCAGGCCGGCCCCCGCCCCGGTGACGATCGCCACACGACCCTCAAATCGAATTTCTGTTTTGGGAATTTCGCCGTATTCAAAAATGCCGTTGTCGATCACCACCTCCTGGGTTTCCGCGTTAATGACTTTCCACATCGCATTACCTTGATCGGTCTGCCATATGACCGTCTTGATGGGCATCCCCGGATACAGCGGTCTTTTAAAGCGGCACTCCATCCTGCGGGCCTTTTCAGGCTGCCCGGGAACGAAGCTGTCAATCAGCGCGCGACAAGCGTAACCGTGGGTGCACAGGCCATGCATGATTGGTTTTTCAAACCCGGCCATTTCGGCAAAATCCTGATCAACATGCAGCTGAAAGACATCGCCGGAAAGCCGGTAAATCAGGGGCTGATCTTCAGTCGGCTTTCCTTCGACCACGAAATCCGGATCCCGCGAGGGAAATTCAACTTCTTTGGCGGGCGCGTTCTCTCCGCCAAATCCGCCGTCCAGGCGTGAGAAAACAGTGACAATGCTGGTAAACAGCTTATCTCCGTTGGAATGAAAAGTTTCGAACTCGGCCACCACCAGTGCCCCCTTTTCCTGGCCCTTATCATAACAATGCGTAATGGTGCCTTCGGTGGTTAAGGTGCCTTCGGGCGGAAACGGGTTGTGAAATATCAATTCCTGTTCACCGTGCAAAACTCCGGCCAGATTGACATTGCTGACAGCAGCCAACTCGGGCATAAAATCATACAACGTGGTTATGCCATAGCTGGGTATGACTTTTAGGTCTTTTTCATAGCAATAGTCCAGATCGGAAAAGCCCGCTCCAACGCCCAGCGCATAAAGGACAGCGTCTTTCCAGGTATAATCCTTGGTGAACGGACCGATTTTTTTACCGATCGCATCAAGGTTAAGCGCCATGTTCGTCCCTCCCCATTTTTTGGTTAGTAGTTATTGGTTATATTAAAAAGGTTCTGGGTTCAAGACACGGGGTTCAAGGTTCGGGGTCTATATTGCATGCCATTTAGACCACAGGAGCATGAATCAACGACTATTAACGAAAATGGTTACGGTTTTCAGTTTGTTAAATAATGTTGATTAAAATTAATGCAATCCTCAACCTCTGAACGGTGAACCTATATTTCCTTAACCTATGAACCCGAAACCTTGAACCTGCGGAAGGTCAGCTTGACTGACCTTTTGCTGTAAAAGCCGGTACCAGAATAAATTTTAAGGTCTCCTTGACGACTTTAATATAATTCTCGTGGTTGGTGTCCAGCATCGGCCGGAACGAATTTTCACCGGAAATAAAATTTAAAACCGTATTCCAGACCGCCAGAATTCGGGCCTGGGCCTGAATTGAGATTTTATTTTTGTCTTGCGCCAAACCCATAGAAACCGCGATGTTGGCAATGTGTTCGGACATTTTGATATCAAGGGTGACGCCGTGGCGGGTCTTGTTAAAATAGCCGAAAAGGATTAAATTCGGAACTTCCGGATGGGAAAAGAGGTAATCACACATCATGTCCAGGGCAACTTCAAGACGCTTTGCCATTGATTGACCGCTGACATGGTGTTCGATGTCCCTTAGTTTTTGCTGAATTTCATCACCGACATCCGCCAAAACAGCTTCGTATAAATCCTGCTTTTCACCCCAGTGATAATAGAGCGTTGAGATATCGATACCGACATCTTTGGCAATCATTCGGGTGGTGGTATCGTTATAACCGAATTCACCGAAAACTCTACGTGCGGCAGCCAGAATTTTGGCTTTCATTGAATTGGGATCGTTACGAGCCCTTTCAAGGCGTGAAGGCATTAACCGTCCTCATTTTAAGACCGACAATGAATTACATCGAGATATTTCCAATAAACGCTTCCATCATTTGATGGAGAAAATATCGTATTTGAGATTTCATGTCAAGCACTTTAGAGATCTTTACGATGAGATTAGTTTGACTTTAACCTGTCAACTTGCCAGCCAGCAGGCTAACAGGGCGGAGGATAGAGCCTATAGCTCGCTGAAAGGCGGGGGCTATTGGTTTCCGAGGCCCTTAAAGGCCTACTGATTTTCTTTCTCAGCTTTTTCAACCAGTTTATTCAGCGTGGCATTCAGCGTACGGATAGACACTTTAATATCGTTTAGCTGGCTGATAAGGTTTTGATTATCGCGGGAGCCGGCATGGGGGTTGCCGGCTCCGCTTCCAATTTTACGGGAAATATCATCCAGGCGAATGCCCAGGGTGACTATAAAATACAATAGTAGCAGAAACGCAAAATTTTCGGCCTGCCAGTATAGCACCTGCCAGCCGACAATCATGATGGCCAAAAAAATGATACTGGTCCAGAAATACGGATAGTCCGTTATCCATTTTTTCATTTAGCTTTATCGAGCTCCTCGTCCCGTAACACCCGTCGCAAAATTTTACCGACATTAGAAACCGGCAGTTCATCCCGGAACTCAACAATTTTGGGACGCTTGTACCCGGCCATATTTTCTTTGCAGAAATCCAGAATCTCCTGTTCGCTGGCTGTTTCGCCGGGTTTGAGCTGTACGTAGGCTTTAACCATTTCCCCGCTTTTGTCATCCGGCACGCCTACCACCGCAGCCAGGGCGACTTTGGGGTGTTGAAAAAGGATATCTTCGACATCCCGCGGGTATACGTTGAACCCGCCGACCAGCACCATATCCTTTTTGCGGTCGGTAATCAGAATATAGCCGTCATCGTCGATATGCCCGATGTCACCCGTCAGAAAATAGCGGTTCCCGCCAACCTCGCGAAATACTTTTTCATTCTCATCCGGTTTGTTCCAGTATCCCTGCATCACCTGGGGGCCGCAGATGCCGATTTCGCCGTCTTCGCCCTGGGGCAATTCCGCAGTACCGGAATCAATATCCAGAATTTTAATATCTGTGCCGGGTATCGGGAAACCAATAGTCCCAATCTTGCGCTGCTCCTGGTTGGTTGGATTGACGGTCGCAATCGGTGCGGTTTCACTCAGCCCATAGCCTTCGAAGATGACGGATCCGGTTTTTTCTTCAAACTGCCGGCAGACTTCGGGCGGCAGCGGTGCCCCGCCGGAAAAACACCCCATCAATGAACTCAGGTCGTAATCGCCGAGATGCGGGTGATTGGTAAAGGCCACAAATATCGTTGGAACGGCAGGCATAATGGTCGGGCGGTGCTTCTGGACTATTTTTAAAACTTCGGTAAACGGCGGATCGCCGGCCCGGGGATCAGGTACACAGATAAGTTTACTGGCGGAGGCACAGGCCTGAAGCAAGGCACAGTTCATGCCGAAGCTATGGTACCAGGGCAATACACCCAGAAAGGTGTGGAATCCGCCTTTACGCGCTACTTCAGCGCTACTACCGGGTTCATGCACCAGCCGGATCCACTCGCTGGCCGCTGTCAGATCGTAGACAAAATTGCTGTGTGTCAAGGCCGCCCCCTTGGGCACGCCCGTGGTACCGCCGGTGTAAATAATCAGCGCCAGATCCTCGACCGGGTTGATGTCAACCGCAGGCGGTTGCGGGCTGGCGCCTGCCACCACATCATCAAAAAACAGGTGACCGGATTCGTATGATTCAGCCTTGGGAAGTTTTCCCAACAGCCCGCCAAGGAAACCCTTGAGAAACGGCAGGTAGGATTTAACGCCACAGATAACCACCGTCTCGACACCCGTTTCCTTGACGGCTTCAACCGTAGTCGGATAAAATTGAGGATGATCCATACAGAACACAACCTTGGCCCCGGCATCATTAAGCTGATAGTTAAGTTCATTGGGCGTGTATAGCGGATTGCAGGTCACACACACGGCACCGGCTTTGAGGATACCAAAAAATATTGCGGGGTAATGGGGAAGATTCGGCAGAAAAACGGCGACCCGATCGCCCTTTTTAACACCGCGGGAAGCCAGGAAGTTTGCCACCCGGTCAGCCGTATCTTTTACCTGGGCATAAGTTCGGACTGCATCATTAAAAATTGTGTAAGGCTGGTTCGGATAATCCCGGGCAGTGTCGTCAAGAATAGATTGCAGAGGTTTATCGTAATCAGTAACATCCTGCGGAACGCCTTCCGGCCAGTTGGAAGTAGGCCATGTGGTCGCTGGCATCGTTTTCCTCCTTGCGCTGATGGTTGATGAAAAGCGGTAAGCACCGTTTTTTGGATATTCGGGTAGTATATTGAAAACAATCGTGGGTGTCAAACAAGAAAAGGAAAGGGGAAATAGTTAGAATATAAAGAGTCTGTTTGAAGCAATACTTCCTATCACCGGTTAAGCATGGCGTATTTTAGATTTTGGAATGCGGATTTTGGATTTAAGGTATTCTGTCTGTTTCAATAAAGGACAGAGCGAAGCGATACCGCCAATCCAAAATCTAAATTCTATAATCCCAAATTAATAGCGCGTTTGAATAAAACCTAAAAAAAACTGAAGTATCAAACTGCAACAGAAGAATCAAGAAGGCCAACGCTCTATAGGTGTTCCGAAAATTCAGATAGGATTACAGCATGGAGTTTGCGGCCGATGGCCAGCCCGAGATCAATGAACTGGGGCCCGAATTTTTTCCCGGTTTGCGACCGGAAAGTCGTTTTGATCTTTTCGAGTCCGGCCATGCCCTTAGGGTATCGTGCCATAAATTTATCAAGTGGAGGATTGTAAACGGCTATCATGTCCCAAAGGGTGTGCGTAAAATTATCAGGGCCCCAGCGGAATTTATCAGCATCATACAGGCAGTCGGATATTAAGATACCTTCTGTTGACTCAATATCGATGCTTTCCTGGAAGGCTTCGTGGTTTTGGATAGCCCGACATACATCTTCGATCTCATCCGGTGTCAGCTGGTAATTTTTCAGAATCTTGCCGGCATGCTCGGCGCCGAGTTTGGCATGATCCTTCTGTTTGCGTTTGATGTCATGCAGGAGTCCGGCACATTGGACGATTCTCATGCGGCGTTCCAATTGCACCGGGCTGTATCCGGCAGTTTGTCCTTCAACGTGCAGGATAGCACCGGCGTCTTCGGTCACTTTGATCGCATGCTCTAATCCATGCCCAAGGTTATCAATCAGGTTGTCACTCACAAATTGACGTAAATTTATCAATATTGAGTCGGCTTTTAAATTTTGACGGGAATATTTAATCGCCTGATGGTGATCTCGGTAAAAATCCGGTGGGGGAAAGTCTGCAACAATTTGGCGGGCCCGCTCACGCAGGCGAGCATAGATCGGTTGCATTATAAGGAAATTTCCGTGAGCTGTTGGTTTAATAAAGCTACCCTGAAATTTAGCTGATTCAGAGTGTTAAATTGCTCGTAGAAGAATGAACAAATTTATTGATACGCGGCGATGGCGGCTTGTTTACTTTGTTTATACGATGATAATACCAAAATCATCCTTCAACCAGTGAATACGGCTGTCCACACACTTTCCACCCATCCGCTTCCTTGATGACCGTCAGGGTCTCATCCACCTCGGAGGATTCGCCAAGGCAAAAGAGTTTTGACACGAGACCGAAAACAGGATTAACCGAGCGCATGCTGCTGCTGGTCAAATGGACTTCGGCGGTATTTTCATCGAGCATCTCAACTTCGACTTCTGTGTGGGAAAGGGCCATTCTCATCCACCTGGGTTTAAACCCGTTGGCACGCGCCTCGTCCGCCACCCGATTAATATAGTCGCCCACGACATCGGTTTCTTCACCAGCAAGTACATCACTGCAAAGACGATACGCCATACATTCATTCTGCTTAAAATAGGCTTTGGAAAATTCCACCGCTGCCTTACCGGGAGAGTCATGCCGGTCTGCCATGATTAATACAATTTGCAAAACAAGCGCTACAATAACAACTGATGCCAAGACCATGAATTTGTTGCCGCTGTCCATTAACCCAACCTCCATTTTATTCGGGATCGTTTAAGTGTAAATTGAATCAGTACCATGGATCTGAATTGAAGACAAGAATTTTTGAAAACACCATTCTAAAATTGCGCTTGGCAAACAGACAACAAAATGTCAGTATGAAGTCGCAACACGTCTTACTAACTAACGCAAACAGTCAGGGACCCATGGGAAAAGCAAAAGAATCGGTTTTGCGCCATATTGGCAAGGCCTTTATCTGGTCGGCAACCGGTATTAAATCAGCCTGGAAAAACGAACTGGCGTTTCGCGTCGAAGCAATGATTATCACCATATTGATACCACTGGGAATTTGGCTGGGAAAATCTGCGGCAGAGCGAGCCCTGCTGATCACATCCTGTCTGTTGGTTCTGATCATCGAGCTGCTGAACTCAGCCGTAGAGGCGGTGGTCGACCGAGTTGGAACGGAGCACCATGAGTTGTCGGGACGTGCCAAAGATATGGGTTCGGCGGCGGCATTTATTGCCATGCTGACGGCGGGGATTGTATGGGTCTTGATTGTCTGTGATCGCTTTTGGGGCAGTTAAGATCTTGATTTTTTTACTGCCATCTTGGCAGTTTATAACCGCCCAAATATTATCATACCCATAGTGAGTAAAAATACTTGCAATAGACAGGCAAAAAACTCCTTTTATTGTTCTACATCAGAATCCACAGATCATTCCGACCAATTCAACCTAACTATCTATCGTTGGCGAATCTATTTATCTATTGATATTATTATGCCATTGGTATATAAAATTATTTACTCGATATATTATGCTGCTGGTAAATTATGGAGGACAAAACATGGCAAATCCATTTCGCTTTGGCCAGGTCGTCTCCGGAGAATTATTTTGCAACCGCAAGGCAGAAATCAAACAGATCGCTCAAAATTTGGCAGGTGGGCAGAGTATTGTTTTATACAGCAGACGCAGATACGGTAAGACATCTCTAATTAATGCTGCTTCAGATGCAATAAAAGGTAAAAATGTCCTTTTTGGTTATGCGGATTTATTCTCATGCAATTCAACGGAGAAGATCTTACTGGCGATAGCCAAAGCCGCAGCAAAGGCTATTGTCGATGACCTCAAGAGCATTGAAAAGTTTCTAAAAAGTACAACCCATTTATTTAATCGCATCAGATTTTCTGTAAAATTTGACACCGATGAAGCCGGATCAATTAGTATTTTGCCGGAACTGTCCTCAAAAGCAACCGGAACTATATACGAAAAAAAGGTAAAATTTCGTAACGCCTTGAAAGTCCGCCTAATTTCATTTTTAAGCCATTATTCGGAAAGCTTGCTAACACCTTGT
>Ga0056116_1000733_pt1 | contig 11700 bp, 5 predicted proteins | sample WorMetOlspDAHAB2_FD_67352 | JGI IMG/M metagenome (GOLD analysis project Ga0056116, IMG submission 67352) | Marine gutless worms symbiont microbial communities from Max Planck institute for Marine Microbiology, Germany - Olavius sp. DAHAB.2 ...
GATCAATCAATCAATCAATCAATCAATCAATCAATCAATCAATCAATCAATCAATCAATCAATCAATCAATCAATCAATCAATCAATCAATCAATCAATCAATCAATAAATCCTCAAAATATGTATAGCGCCCCCTACAAAATGTGGACGGCAGCTCTTAACAATGTAAAAATATACAATATAAAACCAGTAAGAGCACAATATCAGCAGATGATTGCAAACGCAATCCTAAACCGTCAGCAATGTCAAGAGAAACGTCGTAGGCTCGCGAGAACAGCTCAGCCTTCAGACGACGCTTGAAAGTGGAAAGCACGACGATGCATCTGATCACCCGAGGATGACTGTTCCAGGCATCGGACCCAGCGACAGAGAACGAGCGCCGGTGTCGCCGGCCGAAGCCAGTAAGTGCGCGTAAAATGTTGTAGTTGCCATTTTGTGCCGAACGGGCAAGGCTGGGTAGATGGGTAACTGGATTGACAATGTCAGTCATGTACTGCGGTGCCTGACCATAAAAAGCTGGTATGTGGAAGAAGGATGCACAGTGTGAACTTCATTTGTCTAGATCGTGTGGACCTAGATCTACTTAGGCCACTCTAAGAATTCATGATTGATTGATTGATTGAGAGCCACACAAGCTTATCTCTCGAGGTCTGTTTACGATACACAATACTAATCCAGAATTCCGGTTCCTTTCCGTGTTTCTGCTGAGAAAAGGAATCCATGGATACACAGTAACAGAGTAAACTGAGTCCACGTTATTAATGAACGACTACGCGAAAAAAATTTAGGACTGCGTGTTCCAGTTTTGTCGTTTTGTCCGACTCATGAAACTTAAAACTTTTGATAGACATTGCTTAGTGGATATAATGCAAAGAGTACCAGCGAAGGCTGTGAGTGAGACACCTTAAATATCATGCGAACGCACGATCCTAAATTCATGATTTCATGAAATTAAAGCAAAATTAGGCTGAGCTTTTTGGTCGAGAAACAGGCACGAGAACTTGCAGTAACTTTTCTTTGCCAATCGTCTACAAAATCGCATAGGCCTACAACATCAGACAGAGTGACATGAAAAGGCAGGAGTCTCCTAGGAGTCTCGCTAATTTTGGAACAGTGACCGCTTTTCGTACTGCCTATGTCTGTTAACTTCATTTGAGAATTGTGCATCTGTGATTAACCTGGACATCCAGCTGATCTGACGGCTCGTCGCTGGATCGTCTTAACTTGTATCCCGGTGGCACCCGTAGCACCGGTCACTCCCCAAACGCCCACAGGACCTGACGGTCCAGGTGCTCCACGAAAACCGGCACTCCCTGCGGAGAGCAGAAGGCATGTCATTCCGAGATTACGGCGACATACAGGGTGGTGCATAATACGCCGAACATGCCATTTTCATTGTTTCATCATGCGCATCACACAGTGTACATGCTGGCCTAGACATCACCTGGGGTCTCATCTATTCAAAAAATGTTCAACATGACCGCTCATCACTGCAATAGTAAACAGACACCAGTGTCTCGCAGAGTGTGCCTGTTTATCACCAAGCTTATGCTGGTAACAAATTTTACTGATAGTGCGTAGTGACAGGCAAACGTGTGTGAACGAGTTGCCCAGGGTCGCACTCACGCATTCGAATGCGAATATGCTGAAAATTGGACCCAAGATCTCCAATCGCAACTATCATAACTATAACTACACTTCGCCAATCGCCACAGAGCCACACCTTCCCTGCAATAACTAGGGCTAATCATTTCAACAATTATCCAACTGGTCTGTCAATAAAGGGTTGGTTTATTTGTTCCAATCACATCACTGACACAATCCTTTAGATGTGCTAAACGTCTGGAAGCTGTTGTCACTGGAAAAATGGACGAACTGTTCCCAGTACAGACCCATAAATGGCGGGCGGTCTTGGCTTTGACCTTGACCTCTGAGGCTAGTACTTGGTTTGGTCCTTGGAGTCATAAACTGAAAGGCCAAAATGACGAGATGTACACTAAGTTGTCAATAGTCTTTATTACGTTGATTACAATGAAGCTGGTAATTAGTCAGATCCATTTAAAATGTGAGTGGTTGTAATATTTCGATTCTGGAACAGTTTGCGGAAGCCGCGTGACATCACGCAAGGCGAGACAGTGGTCACTGTAAGCTGTACCATCCCTACTGACCTCCTGCCATTGTCAACACTGTGTGATCAGTATCCTCTTCTCAAGTCGCTCTTCGAGTCATTATTCTGCATACCTGAATCGTCAGCACCAGTGAAGAGGGTCTCGAAGAGCGGCCTGCTAATGCGGCCACTTCGGGCTCCCATGGCGGATGACACATTGGAAATGCTGGTTCTTCTGGCTTGTAGCAGTGGGATATAAACTGCAGATGATGCCTAGGATATTTACATTTAACGATGACTAGTATTTAAATACTATTGCAATGTACGTTAAACTTTCGTAGTTAAAATGGTATGTTACCCTGGTGGTGATTTGTTTTGCTCTTGCAAACAATTGGCCTTGGCCTTAGGTATCAAGGCCTTGGCCTTGACCTTGGCCTTGATACCAATGGCCTTATTAACATCATTGTTAATTGTATACTACGCTCTTATTTGCCGCATTACCGGTCGTGCGCGTTCGGTTGCCGAGCCTTTTCTGCCGTCGATCTGGTTCTTGAAATGCTTTAAACAAGACCAAGCGCTTTAGTGGGAAACTCCTTAACAACATGGAGTTGTATGCGAGTTATCTAACAACTAAGTGATGCTCCATGACTCTGCGTTATATGTAAATCTGCAACTGACACTGACATATACAGGGTAGCCCGAAAAAGTAAGCCACTATTACGAATCATCATGAAATCGCATTAAAAGCCGCTATTAAGGCTAGATTTTTCATCAATTCGACTACAAAATGAGCTCAAAAATATTATAAGTATGCACTAAATATTCTAGGTGTGACCTAATTTGTGACGTCATCACCTTCTCAGTTTGAAGCTACGATATGGGTAAAATCAACGCATCTGATAAAATCATGTTTGAAAAAAGAGAAAATATAAAAATAAAAGACTTTTTTTTACATAAATCGCCATCCAAAAGATCTCTTAGACATAGAATTCACAGCTTGCTAAGGCGAGCTGATGCCAGAGGATGCGCTGACATCATTTACCGTACATGACGCATATCGCTATATTTGCGCGTCAGGCATAGTTATTGAAGTCAGAAAGTAGGCCAGGCATAGAATATCTAATACAAACGAATAACATTATAGTGCTTGATTAATACTTTAATTTCACGAATAAATCTAATCTCATTGAGAGGCTTTGATTCGATTTAATACGATTTTTTGATCATTTAGTAGTGGCTTACTTTTTTGGACCACCCTGTTCACTCACTCTCATAGCACAACGAAATAGCACCGGTTTCGACCTGTATCTCCCGGCGGTCCCGGGAATCCAGGAATTCCTCCGCCTCCAGTTGGTCCTATCGGACCCATCTCGCCCGGCGATCCGGTTAGTCCTTGTACTCCTTGAGCTCCTGGATAGCCGCTAATACCAGTGGCGCCTGTGAATCCAGTAGCTCCGGGTGGGCCTGGCGGACCTGAAATGTCAGACCATCGGCGTCAAAATTGACAACGTCTCATATGACCAATTTCAGTTGTACGACGTCTAAAACACTAAGAAGTGCAATAAATAAATAACATTTTAATATAGAATCGCCAGAGATGACAAAATTGAACGTAAAAGGTATTAGGCCAACTATTAAATAAGTTAGCTAAGCGGTGTACGACAACGTTACAAATTATCTGTCTGCCGTTCTGTCGGCGACATAACTTTTTTGCTCGTTTTACGCTACGGTATCATTTTTCGTTATGTTTTGTCGTGCACATGACCGCAGTTACGTTAAGACACAAGAAGACGGTGTCCTCGTCGTTTCTGAAGAGAGAGAAAGAAAGAGAGAGAGAGAGAGTCACTTGACAAATTTCTGCGAGACCCCTATCTGGATTTGGAAATGGAAGACGAAACGAAGAGGGAACGGGCAGGAGAAAGAGCCGGAAGGCAGAGAGGGGACGAAAATAGGGGGGAAGAAAAAAGTAAAAAGAGAGAGAAGGGAAAAGAGAAGAATTAAGAGGAGGAGATGGGATGTTTATTCTGCGTCCTCGTTTTGATCCTCGCTACGGTTCTGGTGTGTCAGAATAAAAATATCAATTATTATTTGGATGCATCCTGGGGTTCGTTTTAGGTTGGCGTGCATCCTTACCTCTCGGTCCGGAACAGGGATTCGCCGTTGTCACTGTAGGCTGTCCTCTGTCGTGTGCAGACTTCACCGGACCAGTCGCTCCCGTTGCTCCTGTGTTTCCTGGTTCTCCTCTGTCACCTGCAGTGCAGAATACAGTTTCGCAAACACCTAAGACTCGCTGGACACGAGCTTAAGCGTAAATTTGTTTTGGCGTCAATTTCATTTTAAATAAACATCAGAAAGTGGCGGCGCATTCGGATAACTGAATTGAGACTTTCGGTTTTCTTTTCAGCAATTCAGCAATTTATTCTGATCTACTTGCACCGCATGTGAAAACGAGACATGCCATGCAATAGGCCTACGTGTTCGACGGATTTTCTGGTGAAGAAACTCAGTAAGACAGAAAGTCACAGCCCACGAGTCTTGGAAGCAGCGCATCTCGTTTCCTGGCCGAGTGACTAAGAGGCTACAAAACTAAAGTGGCTTTGTATTTTGGTTGCTTTTGCTATTACCTCCCATTTCTGCGAATACCAGTCATTCATATGCTTCCCAGCACACGAGGCACACACACACATCGGGGGTAACCAACTTCGCTGTGCTGATGATCTGGAAATGCAAAGGGTCAATTTTTGTTTCTTACGGTACAGAGACTTTTGTTCAAACACCTCTATTTCCCGTCTAATTGCCTGCGTCACCTATTTCCTCCCAAATCATAGACTTAAATTCAGTGGTCATCCGTATATACCCTCAAAGAAATAAACATTAAACTTTGCCAAACAATCATTTCTCGCACGGAACGTTTTAATAACATTTAAACCTATACAAGTCCATTATTTTTATTCCACGGCATTTTACACATTACCGATTACCTGGTTCGCCACGTGAACCGAATTCACCGAAAGCTCCGGTGTATCCTGGCGGTCCTGGTGGACCCGGAAATCCGGTGGAGTCGGAAGAAGACGGTCCCGGGGGACCAGGTGGTCCACTTGGACCTCTGGGTCCAGCGGGTCCCCTCGGACCAGGCGATCCCTGAAATCCAGGCTGTCCTGTGGCGCCCGTGGCTCCAGTGTCTCCAGGAGGTCCCTGCGGCCCTGAATAGCACAGAATAACGCCGATTAGTCATAATCAGAATAATTTCGTCCCGTGTTGCAATCATAACAGAATTTAAACTTAGCCATACAGAATATAATCATGTGATCACACACTACTGGAGATGATTGCATGCTCATCGTTTTTAAATTTTAATTATTTGTTTTGTTTTTATCTCTTTCTATTACTTTTGGCTATTGGTGTACTCTGCATTTTTAGTTTAATTTGTTTGACTGGTTTATGTTACAAGGGCATTTGAATTAAATTTATTTGACAGACAAATAACATTATGAAAGACCTGTGCGAAAGACATGTGATCACGCTGTGTAAGCGAAACAAGTGAAATGACTCTTTGTGGCAGAAATCGATCATCCATCTTGCAGGCAGGTCCACTGGGAAGCATATGCAACGCTGTTGTTTTTTTGTGTGTAGCAACCACTGACTTTTAGTTTCGGCACAATGCACCGAAAAAACTGGATAATGAAATACTATGTTAAACTGTTTAACACATTTATCATATAATACTGTACAGTAAAAAGTACACTAATTTACGGCAAGGGTTTATTTTTGGGACCACCACGTAAGCCTGTGACTTAGGCGTGGTCTCGGATGCCTCACGACATTTACCTACGTCCTACGTTTTAGTGGGCTTTACTGCACAGTCTGCGCTTATCGACTGCACGATGGTGGACGCCCGGGCACTTCCGGCAGACAAAACAGAGTGACAGTGGACACCGGTGAAGCCTGGAAGACACAGACATCGGAAAGAATCTCTCGGAATGTCGGGTACGCATGATCCACTGTTTTGACACGGATTACTGTCGCACGGCTGCTCTGCAATAGACCAGGCGTCAACCATGCGTGAAGTGTTCCCATCCATCACCTCAGGACGTTATGCTGTTTTTCGATTTCTTTTCTGCAGTAAAAGAATGTGTGGAGCATAGTGGGCTTGAATACATTCAATCACCACTAAGGTTTACATGTGCATTTAGGCGTATACTGCGTCCACAGCATAGTATTTAGGCCTATAGTATTGACTAGAAGTCATTAAATATCGCTATGCATTGCATGGAGGTATGTGACTAAGTAATCATTTCCGTTGCCATCACGTAGGGTACTTAAGTTCGTTGCAGCAATGTAACATCGCCAACTTAACTGTTCCTGCCCACTGTTGTGTGTGGAACTGCACCAGTCGAGCCACGTACATGGTCTGTGAAGTACTTTAACATATGAATATATGAGATTAATGTATTTTTTAATGCGGTAAGTGATTATTTACAATTATCACTATATGGCATGGTAAAACGTCTGTTTTAGTTCAGTTGATATTTTACAAGTCCCTAATAAATCCGGTGTAGTTGACTATATCGGACTTAAAGCTGCTAATACAAATGTTTGATCAGTAGAAAAATATTTTGTGTGAATTTCACCACGAATAAAGATAATAATTAACTCATTTATGATATAATTACGCGGCATATAGGCAAACGACAGCTCTTGTGGAGTGAAATCTAGGCACTGTGTATAACAAGTCGATGTTAGTATAAGAGTTTTTCGATTAAACAAATGCAAGATTTTAAGGGAGAGCCACAGTATTGAGAAAAACTGAGATTAAGCAAAAAGTCAGGAATATTGATTATCATAGCAACAAAAATAGGCCTACAGCACAACTGGAGCCAGCCCTGTGTCGATATAAACTGTCGTCAATGTTGTGTGAGCCTACCTTGTGAGTTTAACAATCGTGGCAACACCGCCAACGACAGCAGGACAGATGTGAACAGGTGATGATGGGTCGTCGACATGGCGACTGATGCTCGCGTGTCAGTGAGTTAATTCGATGGTCGAGCGTCTCTGTAGAACATCCAAAAAGAACAGCGTCAATAGTCGTTCATCAGCTGCGATAAAAAGCGCGATGAAAACCGCGTTAAATTCGCGGTGATTGAGTGCTTTTTTCACAGTCGGCTTAATAGTACAAAATTAGTTAAAAGACGCGGAACAGTATCGAGATGTGGAAAATTAGGTTTGGTTTGTTCCACATAGCACCAGCATATTTTAAAAGTATCCTTAACCCTTTATCGGGCATTGACTATTGATAATAAAAGTACATATTGGTGGAGTTGATACACCGTTCCCGGACGCGTGGGCTGCCACGTTTCGAAAAGTTTCATTGCATTTGGCACTATGTAGAAGAGTTCAGATGTGGCGTAGCTCAGTGATTGGTGGCGTGTTTCAGAGGTTATGGCGTGGGTTTTTGGCTGGCGCACTTTCTCTGGCCTATGCGTGATTTGTGGTTGTTGGTAAAGTGTCCGTTATGGATCAGCTAGGCCGACTCAGCCTTCCATCCCTCCGGGATCGGTAAATACGTATCAATTTATGGATTGCGGATGTAGAGACCATCAAACGGCAGACCAGGGCTGCGCATGGCTGTTTGGTTGCAGATCAGAATCCGTGAGTGCGGGCTTGGACTTCGCAGCCTATAAGCTGTACATCCGCTCTGACTATGACACAAAAAGCGCCGCTGCAGCTGCGGTATGTGGCTTGTGACGCTATATAAGTGTTATATGCCGTTGCTTATGCCTTTGCCTTTGAGTATGATGTCGGTCTTTGGCCGGTGGACTTTCTCTGCCCTATGTCCAATCTATAGTTTACAGATGACACAATTTACAGATGACTGTTTACACTTTGTGTAAACAGTCCGCTATGGGTCAGCCAACTAAGCCAACTCCGCCTCCCATCCCTCCGGGATCGGTAATGAGTAGCAATCCGTGTATTTACATGCATTACGAACGTGGAGATCATTAAACGGCACACTAGGGCTTCTTACTGCTGTATGGCTACAGGCTAAAGTCCGTGACCGCGAGCTTGGGCTGCGGCCTAGCTGTTCGATGGCTCTGTGACGAAAGCACCGCTGAGGCGGCATATGGGCAATTGTGGCGCTATATAAATGAACCTTATCTTTACCTTTACCTTTACCGTCTCAAATCTGCCTCTGGTTCAGATTGCATTCCATCGATACACTAACTTACAACCGTATTGCTGGATAATAGTCAGTTTTTTTCAATATTTGCATACTAATAGGTTAAGGTCAGTAAGCTGCATTAACAATTTATACGCCAAAGATTATGTTCCCTCATCGCCGACTGTATACATTTTTTCTATATCCCACCTGTGTTTTCTTGTTTTATAAGTATATGAACTTTCATTGATTTTAGTCATCTAGTTAGTTTTTATATCCTTTTAATAAAACTTACTTACTTACTTATTTTCTTTCCAGCTTTTTTTTTTACAGTTTTGGAGTATCCTAACAGTGCCTACATTGAATGCCACTGGAGGGAGGGTCCGAACTGTTGTTGGTACCGTAGGCACTAAATTATAGTTGTGATGCAATGTACGTTGGTTTAATGAAACACCGAAAGTGGGATACACAGAAGAATAATCTCAAAACGACCACAGATCAAAACTCACCTTCTATCGGCAGTGGATGGCACGGGCTAGTTGCCAATGTGCCAATGTCTTCAACTGCAGCTTTGTTGTTGTGTCAAAAGCCGCTGCTAATGATAGGTATCCTACAATATGGTTATAGGGCTGGGACAGCCGAGTACTTTTACTCGACAGTTATTAGTGTCACTTTAAGTTCGTGAGCGCATGGTAATATTTCCACTCCTGAAAGTACTCAAATATGCGTTGAAATAATCGTTTCGCGACAAATGTAATATCCTGGAGTATACCTATTATACTACCTAACTCTGGCAATTATGGTCCACACCAGTCTTTACAATGTCCACATTCCACACTTGCAACCGTAATTTATTTCAAAAGTACGAACCGGGACTTTCTTTGTCGTGAAAATGGCCTTTGTACACTTATTTAACTTACTGTAGGCTGTATCTTATACATTAAATTAATTAACGCTTTTTCGCAACAACGATAGGCCTATACTTCAACGCATCATTTCCCGTTAAATGAGCCAAATTGATAATTACGAATAGGCTATTCGGCAAAACGACTGTTCACCTTTTTGAAATATATTTTGTTTCGAACGCTGTTTTTAAATGACCGAATATTATTCGATTATTTTGACAATCAAAATTGCATTTAGCTGGGTGGGAGGTTCATTTGAAGGGGAGCTGAGGAATTATTTTCCCACTCGAAATTGCCTTCCAACTTGTTTGTTAAGAACTTCACTACCGGGGGAAGCTCCGAAATGACCTATATTGTGTCGAGTGGGGCGTTAAACTCTACTCACTCACTCACCGGGGGAAGGTTTCACTGCGTGTCTATTCGGTAATATAATGTGATCCCCTGCTTTTTCTAGCTACATAATCCCATCCACGACTACAGCGACAATGCTGCGTATGTGTGACTGTGGCTTTGGTATCTGGTCGTTAAACAAGCAATCTTCTTGAAATATCAGTGGATTTCGTGATGACAAAGTATACACCGCTGCTGTGAATCATAACTCGTGACCGGCCAATTTTCGATCACCGTTGACTGCTATCGTATAGTACAGCCAGCGTGGCGGTGTTTATTGTTTGAAATCAAAAGGTAACGGGTTCAATCTCGTCCGTTTCACTTTCACGCAGCGACCATTGGCATTTTTTTCACAGACGCTCCCGAGCAGGATAAATATCAACGATTCGGTGGTGATATGCGGCTGGGAAAGTAACAGCAGGTCATAAAAACACGGGCTTCGACTCCGCGCTCCTGCAGTCAGCTTATTGGCGCAGTGGACGGAACAATGCGTCGTTCGGGAGTAGACCTGTAAGCCGCCGAATTAGCCGCCGTCCGTAAAAAATTCGGCTAAGCCGCCGGTTCTGTCGCCGACTTAGCCGTGACCACAATGATGTAAACGCCGTGATTGTACAGCCTTCTGTAGAAAACTACAATTAGAATTGGAATGTCGGCAGGTTCGGTGGCAGTGGAGAGCCTCTTCTCTATTACCGGTCTAATATGCAACAGCCGCCGATCAAGCTTATCACCAGCAACACTCAACAATAAGTTAACTTTCCTGCATGACAACTTAGACTTTATCATAGAACAGAGTGACTGAGTGATAGAATCAGTTGCTTAGCTCGCAGTAATGTGACGCGACATCTGCATTGCGTTTATTAGACGTTGACTATTTCGTTATCTGCGATTTTTATTTGAGTCACTTCGACTAACTGCAGGGTTGGGTTGGCTTGATTGGCTAACAGTAAATTCAGTAATATGTGACACACAAACGTCCTTTTTGTGCTATTATTATTATCATTTTATTCACTATTCAGTGACCACACAAGTGCTACAGTACAATTATTATAGTACATAGGCCTACATCAAGTTATCAGCAGAAATCAGTCCCGCTGCAAAAAAAAGCTCATGGACAGCATATAGCTACAATATTTCAATAGGACGTAAATTGAGTAGAACTGTATAATCATCATAACTGGGATTGGCAATACATTAAAGTCGAAAAATAATTACAGTCACACACAGACAATAATAGCGCGTCAAAACAAACAAAAATATCAGCAATTTCATGCAATGATACAACTAGTCAAGCATTTACAAAATAGTTTTACATTACAACAACTACGGCACCTCCTAAATTCCGACGGATGTGAAGTCACGTGATGATTTACAAATAATACATAACAGTGTACAACGCATGCAGATGATAACGTGGCAAAATGTGAACTGGTACATATACAGGGTGGCCCAAAAAAGTAAGCCACTATCAGGTATTATCATTAAACCGTACTAAAAACCGTCATTGAGGCTAAATTTTTCATAAATTTTGACTACAAAATGAGCAAAAGAATGTTATAAGTCTGTACTAAGTATTCTATGTGTGACCTAATTCGTGACATCATTACTTGCTATGTTCGAAGCTGCGATACGGGTAAAATCAACGCATTTGATAAAATAATGTTTGAAAACCAGAAAAAAAGATTAATATGGCTTAAAAGAAATTTTTTTTACATAAATCTCCGTCCAAAAGATCGTTTATACATAGAATTCACAGCTTGCTGAGGCGAGATGATGCCACAGGAAGCGTTGACATCATTTACCGTTTCTGACGCATATCGCCATTTTGACGGCCAGGCATAATTATTGAGGTCAGAAAGTAGGTCACGCGTATAATATCTAATCCCAAAGAATAATTTCATAGTGCTTGATTTATACTTTAAGTTGACGAATAAATCTTATCTCATTCACAGGTTTTGATACGATGTAATACGATTTTTCGATCATTTGGTAGTGGCTTACTTTTTTTGGCCACCTTGTACACTACCTGTACGCGGACGACACCCAAGTTTATGGCTGGTCCTCACCGTCCGATGCCAGCACGCTCCAAGCCAACATGTCGCAGTGCATCCACGACGTCGCGAGGTGGACGTGCAGCAACAGGC
>Ga0056116_1000735_pt1 | contig 11676 bp, 8 predicted proteins | sample WorMetOlspDAHAB2_FD_67352 | JGI IMG/M metagenome (GOLD analysis project Ga0056116, IMG submission 67352) | Marine gutless worms symbiont microbial communities from Max Planck institute for Marine Microbiology, Germany - Olavius sp. DAHAB.2 ...
AAAAAACAAAAGCACACGAAAAAACACGTAACGTAATACAGAAAGGAAACATAACACAACGAACATTAACAATAACAAAAAACTACCTTAATTTTAGTTGCCTCTAGGCGGTCCCATACCAAACCGCTGTTGCGTCAACTACACTGACTACTGGTTCAACAGAGATAGACTACAAGGTGTCTGTGTTGACACGCTAGACTCTGAACAAGTCTGCATCACCGTACCTCAGCCAACGCATCAACCGTCACGTCAACGCACGGACACTACGCTCAACAGCTACACCACTGCTCGCATCGACTTTGCAGTAACGTTCTTTTCGAATCGAAGTGAGTTCCAGATAGACGGCACCGCACATCGAAAATTTCGATGTGCTGTGCCATCTATCTGGAACTCACTTCCTGTGTCAAGTGAATCGCACCTGTTTTCAAATCTAGGCTGAAAACATTCTTAGTTCGTAGGTCCTTTCACTAGCACACGCAACCGACTGCTGAAGTTATGACCGTATGGTGCTTCACAAATAGGTTTGTTATATTATTCATATTATTACAAAAGTCTCGAGATCGGGATTTATGCTGAAAGACTGGGTCGTATTGAATCCAATCACCAGCCGATGGTTTGGAACTCACTGGCTGATACGTTTTGTGATAAGCCGTCGAGTCTGAACGTTTTAGCGTGGGATTTGAAAATGTATCTCTTTGCCGGACATTGAGACATGAGCGCAATAGAGTGTCACCATTTCACCGAATTGCGCTACATAATATTGACTATATTGACAGCATCTGTCGACAATGGATGTTTTATACGTTTTTATTAATTTTTTTCTAAATGTTGTCTATTTGTGTTTGTGTAGTTTGTCTGCACGATTTTTCATAACAAACAATAAATAAATCGACATTTAGTTACTTACTCTAATATGAGTAAACGGGCGCAAGACGAACCTTTTGACGTCGGGAAACATCTTGCTGAGAGTGTCGAGAATCTTCTCAAGTCCCTGCTTCGAGCGGCTTGCAGCGGAAATCGGTCCGCCGGCTACCGCTGCGCCCGAAGACCCCATCGACGGCGGAACCGCCACCGAAGCTGCTTTTGCGACCGCAATCGTGGCTCCACTGGGAGCGACACTCAACTTGGGTGGCTCGATGTGGGCCGGCGGGCGAATCAGTCGGTTTGACACATGCGGTGGTCGCATCTGCGGTATTTGCACTGGAAACGCAGCTGGCCTCGAAGGCGGCGGCATTCCGTAAGCCATCATGCCCGGCAGAGGAGGTGGAGGATGCAGAACCTAATAACACAATAGCAAACTTAAAGTAACACAGCGCCACTAGCCGCAAACCGAAGATGCAGCAGCACTTTTGTGTCACAGACAGAGCGGCCGTACAGCCTACAGGCTGTAGGCTAAGCCTGCGCCTACAGACTCTGACCTACAACCAAACAGCGATACGCAGCTCTGGTCTGCCGCTCAACCCCCGTAATCCATGTAATTACATGGATTACTACTCAACTACCAACCCCAAAGGGTTGGAAGGCTGAGTTGGCCTGGTTGGTTGACCCATAGTAGACACTTTACTGACAAAGTGATCACATGTCAACCATATATCAGAGAAAGTCCGCCAGCCAAAGACCGACATCCTAACCACTGAGCCACGCCGCCAAACCTTCAAGAGTCACCTCAACATTCACCCGGGCACGTGTTTCCAATTTCTTGTATTCCGACCCACAAATAAATGCATGCTCCAGGGTCTCCAGCAATGCGAAACATTCAGTATATGACGTGCGAGTGAGTAATGAGTAAGTAGGGTTTAATGTCCCAGCCGGCACACACTAGGTCATTATAGCCCAACCACTAGCATTAAAGCATTGAAGGATAAAATGGTTAGTTGAGATATAAAGAACGAATCTGTGATGTTCTGAGGGGAGTATAATTATAATAATAATAATAATAACTGTAATAATAGTAACAATAATAATAACAAAACCAGGATGATATTTATAGTGCCATCATCTATGGCACAAAGCCATATCCAAGAGTTCATTTGGGTCCTATAAGTGCAAGTTGGTCAGCGCCAGGTGGCCGCCAGCTCATAGGCAAAGCTGCAAACTTGACCTTTGAGTCTACCAGTAGGTTGCTACAGGCCAAACATTCACCCATCGCAATTTGTATTATTACTTAGCCACAAGGCTGATACTGATTAACAACCCTCGAAGAGTAAAAGGCTGAGTCGACCTAGGCACTGCAATAAGTGTGAAGCCTATGCTAAAAGCTGCACATCACAGTGGTTTTTCGTGAAAAAAATGCAGAAACTGTCTTGCAGTGAGGGTTCGATCCGGGGACCTTCGCGATGCAGTCAGGCGTGCTAACCACTAGACCACTGCGACCTGCAGCGGCAATCGTAGAGATTGACAAAGGCGAACCTTTTGAGCGGCAGGCGGGTCCGCAGCACTGGCCTGCATGAGCCGCACTAGTGACTCCAGCTTGTCGCGTTCCAGTTTCAACGCTGTCGAGTTTTCTCTGCAACCGCATCGCCGGAAAACATGAAACACTCACAAAACCAAAACCGAAACCAAAGCTCGACAGCCTAATAATTATGCCTTTTACTGTACGGACTGTTCTGTTTCTACCACCACTTTGCATGGTCACGGCGACAAAAATAAACCTTTAAAAAGTGGCAAACTTCCACTGCATTTTAGCTTTGCAAACCAGTACAGGGTGATAGAGAAAGGTTTAACGTCCCACCTGACACATACTATGTCAGCCGCCACAAACTGAATATTCTGTGGTTTCGTTGCAGTACTTAAAATTGGCACTCGGGCTTTCTCAGATCCCGGCCCAATGGTTTTGAACTCGCTGCCTGATTCATTGCGTGATCCAACCGTCGAGTCTGTACGCTTCAGGCGGGACTTGAAAACACATCCCTTTGCTGGACGTTGAGACATGAGCACATTAGAGGTGTCACCGTTTCACGGAATCGCACCATATAAATTGACATCTACTTACTAACTTGCTTGCTTATGTCATTTTCTGGACAACTTTGCAGGCTACAGACCCAACCAACAGTGACATAGTAAAGGACAAAACAGGCAAGTCCAGCACCAAAGCCAATAACAGGCCTACACTACACACAGTTCGCTGAAGTTTATGCACATTAACACACATTGAAAATTAAGAATGAATCACGTCGTTGCCTTACACAGTCAAGGTCAGTGCTCCAAGGTCAAAGGCCACGCCTCTCAAGGTCAAGGCCAACAGAAACGAGCAACAGACGATATCAGGACGACAGTTTTGTAACCACAACAGCAGTTGGAGGCACTGTTTGATGCAAATTTCCGCCTCCGAAATGACCTATATTGTGTCGAGTGGGGCGTTAAACTCTACTCACTCACTCACTGCGCTATACAAATTGAATACTACTACTACTTCTACTACTACTACCAATACGTAGCTCAGGATGTCTGTCTTCGGATGGCGGACTTTCCCTGCCCTGCATCTGATCTATGGTTTACAGGTTACCACTTTGTGGGTAAGCTGTCCTCTCTGAGTCAGCCAACTAGGCCAACTCAGCCTTCCATCCCTCTGGGACTAGTAAATTAGTAGTAGTAATGCATAGATTAGGAAGGTAAAGACCATTAAACGGCAGACTAAGGGCTATGTACAGCTGTATGACTACAGATCAAAGTCCGTGACTGCAAGCTTGGCTGCGGCCTAGGCTGTACACCAGCCATGTCTAAGATGACAGTGCCGCTGAGGCAGCATATGTGGCGCTATATAAACGAATCTTACCTGACCAAGTAAAACAAAAGAACGTACCTCTCTTTGTTCAACAACTGCTGATACTCATGCAGTTTACCCTCGCTAGATACAACCACTTCATATGCCCTGCGCCACATCAACGTCGGTATCATTACAGATCAGCAATATCTACCAATAGTCTAATGCAGTGTTTTTCAACCTTTTTACTGGAATGGAACCCTTTGGAGTGTTTACATTGTGTGCGGAACCTTACGCATGGGTTCGTTCTATTCCAAATTGACAGAAACATCATTTTCCGACACTTGCATGAAAAAACGCCGACTGATACAGGTGTATCTGTATACACTGTAATTGCAGCATAAATCAAAAATAAACTTGTGTGGCCAGAATAGCCGATACTACTTGTTTCACTATTTGTTGCCCGTTTTTACTGGCCACCGGCACAACCCCGATCGGCACTCACGGAATATTTAGAACCCCAGTTGCAAACTACTGGTTCAACAACTGGGCGAGCTCCTGCACCTGCTGTCAAACACCTGTTAAAACCTTTTCCTTCAAGAATTCAAGGCCTCTGATCCACACTTAATCAACATGTCGCTCAACAGATTATACCTGACAATAAGTAATCAAAAGTGGTTGCTGTCAACTTTTAATCTGCAGGATCATACTGCCAAAGGCGGGCGACATGATCAAACAGACTAAACATTTCACAGAAAATGATATTCAGGTGACTAACAAGTTTTTAATTGTGTTGCAGAGAAAAACGACCACAGAATCGGAAACCTTTCGAGGTTCGTCTTGGTAAAGGTGAGCTCCTGGTTAAGTTTCTCGACCTTGGCTTCCAGTCCCAATTTCTCGGCTTTCCATGCCGAAGCCATCTGCAGTTTCTCCCTGTCATAAACCTGCTCCAGCTCCTACCAGCCAAAGAAAGACAAATACCCATCAGACGGCAACCTTCTCGTATATGCAAACCAAACAATGACCTTATCAAATGTTGCGGTGAGTGAGTAACTGAGTAAGAATGTCCCAACCGACACACAACAGGTAATTTTGGGAACGATTTTTACAGACTACATAGCTCAACCAAAAGTGTTAAAACATTGTTTTGGCTCAATAAAGGCTCAGTCTCACAAAAAATTGGCTCTGAAACGGCAAAGGAAAGAAAATAATAAAAATTTTACAATTATATAGTGCCATAAATACAAAAAGTTGCAGAGGGACTTGGAAAAAAGAGTCAAACTAAGAGAGATTGAAACAATCATATCAACCGACCTGTTAGAACTGCTCGTGCTGTGCATTATAATGCAGCAATACACATTACAATGCACAATACAGCGAGACAGTTCTGCTACTCTACCCCTGCCTTCAGACCAACATCACATCTCATTTTGGCTGGTGTCGAATAAAGATGTCTATAAGGCGGTTAGGGAGCGTGAAACGTTTCACAAAGCTTAACACTCAAAGAGCCACCCCAAGACCTACAAGTTCCAAGTTCCTACAGATAGTGAGAAACAAATTGCAGAAATTTTTCGTCAAAATCAGTGCCAGCTCTAATAATTACAACTACCATTAGTATGGCCGTGTGGCGAATAAAGACGTATCTTATTATTATTGTTGTTGTTTATTACGTAAACTGACAGTATCACATTCACAAAAAAGCACAAGGCATCAAACATATACAGACACATAAAAACCTCTAAAAACACACAGATGTAAAGACATAAAATATATAAAGCACAAAAGCAGGTTCATAATTACCTGCAAATGCTGCTGAAACCCGGCTACCTCCACTGCATGCAATTCTTTCAACTGTTGGAGCTCGACGTTCCAACTCTCGTCGGTCTGCACATACTGTTCGGTCACCACCGCGGATGCTCTTGTGGCAGGCTGCTCGCAGGAAGCAGCAGTTGATAGACTGGCCTTGTCGACGCCGGACCCCAAGCCCGACTGGCTCACGGTCAACAGCGGAACAAACTCGGGCGCGCTCACCGACAGAACGGTTGACGCCGAGTTCTGCGGCAGAACGGACGACGCCTCCGACGTTTCGTTGCCGAAAGTATCGAGCGCGGAAACCGGGTTTGTGCTGTAACACGACTCCGGCTGGCTAGATATGTCAGCCAGCAGCTCGGATGGAACCAGCATTTCCGACTCCTCGCCAGTCCACTCCTCCTGATCCGCTTCCGAGCCATTGTGTGACGACATCCCAAAGCTCCCGCCGTCGCTCAACTCATCCAGCGAATCGCGTACATTTTCAAAACGTCCACAATAAGGCAGAGGTTTAGACTGTTCGGCACCAGCAATATCGCAATTTTCGGTTTTATCTAATGTAGGTTTATTAAAGGCGCCCAACGTATACGGCTCGGAAAAGTCATCTAACTCGCCAATGCCGGTAGCATTAATACTGAAATCCCACGCATCGGACGATTTAGCAACCTTAGACACTGTTGTCCAAGAATCATATGCACTACCGCCATTTACAGCGTCAATTCTATCGTTATAATCGCTATTTTTCGACTGGGTAGTCTGTATAACTGCAGATGAGGTGTAATTGGGTGGAAAGATTCCACGAGTGGTTGTCGATTGACTGAGGAATGGAGCTGGTGGATTGTGTGTTTCGGACGTATCTTCCTGCGAAAAGGCTGGGACGACTCGCGAAGACGACGGCAGGTCGATTCCGGCCAGCTGGCGGTAGGTGAACGCGGACGTCTTTTTCGGTGGACCAACGTCGGAAAGCGTCGACGATGTGGTGGCTGTCGGGAAGGCGGCGGTCGACGAGGGAACGCTCGGAGGCGGGTTCAGCTTGGCTGGCTGCCGAGTCTGGGCCTGCCGGCGGCGGCGAGCCACCTGTCGGGCTTTGCCCGAGTCGCTGGCGAGGCACACGTAGCCGTCGACCGCGGCGAACTGCAGCGACTGAAGGAGGAACTTGCAGATGCCGCCCGCCTCGCAGATCACCACCTGCGCCTGTGTCGAGCACGTCTCGAGCTTTCGCTGCATCGCGGCGTCGTTCGGGTCCACAGGTCCGCTGTCTTTCAGAAACGACTCAAACACCCTGCACATAATGCAGGTTGAGTTTAGTCCAGACCACATCAAAATCTATCAGGCTGGCCTAAAATCCGGCCCAGAGCCTGAAACCTGGTCTGGGTTAGGATTGGGTTTAGGGTTAGCATAGTTCAGGTTACAACTAGTAGTAGTAGTAGTCGACTTGTATAGCACATCACGCAGTGCCTCTAACGCAATACTCGTCCCTACTGCGTTGCAAAAAAAATGAGTTTCCAGAGCCGATCTGAAGCTGTCGGTACACCGGGCAGGGTCCCGGAGACAGTCCAAGAGCGAGTTCCATTCCAGTTAGGTAGGAAAATAGTGTTATGGTTAGTTCTGTACTGAAACTGGCCGGGTATAGGCCCTGGGTCGGATTATAGGCACAACCCAATCTATCAACTATTGGAAGCTTGGAAGGCATGCATTCGCCGTTGACGGTTAAGCCTAATGGAACAGGTTTCCGAATAACATTCGAATGCAAGGCAGTCTCTGCATTCAACAGTCACCTCAAGACCAAGCACCTGTTCCCGATTTCCCACACCCACTGACAACTAACATCTACGGCTAAAGCATGCTTTAACATTTGTTAGGCGCCCTTGTAGTGATTCCCGCTGCGTTACGGCGCTTGATAAATTGTCGTTTCACTTTTACTAGTTGTAAACTTACTATCGATAAATCAACAAAAAGCATTTAACGGTATACAATATGTAAAAATGGAGAGAAAAAGAAGATAAAAATCAATGTAACAGCAAAATTTTTAATACCGTTTAATTGACAGCTCAGCTAAAAACAAAAAGAACACATGCTCACATATAACGGTGAACGACATACGATACTTTTATGAAGGAACGTACGCATATAGGCTGGTTGTGATATCCGCATTTCCAGCTGATGTGCTACTCCCTGTGGCTGGCCATGTGGAATCCTGTGTTGGGGCTGGTGGGACAGTTTTCTTGGCTCGGTGAGAACTGACAACCGGTGGCGAGTTTCCCTGGTTGCCAACCACCGATTTCAGACTTGGCGGCTTGCTCGCACTGAAATGACAAAGAAATTCTGGCTGAAGAACATTTGGTTGGTTGGGATTAAACAGCACCATCAGCACAATTACGCCATTATTATTATTATTATTATTATTATCGTACAAAAAGTACATTATGAACAAGCAAAGATCAAATTGCAGAGAAAAATTTGTGCAGTGCGTACAAGCTATAGAGCAACTGTGCAAAGTGTTTAAATTATTTCATTAATCTCAGTAGACGAATTGATGTTCTGAGTTGACGAAAACTATCTGGGAGATAAAACTACCTTAAAGATGCTAGAGAGGACTGCCAGCTCGTGTCGGAGTGCAGTCTGATCAATTTTCTGCGAGCCAAAAGCCAAGATCAATCAATTAATGCAAAAATGGTATGCACTGCTCGGCAACGTTGTTCCAGCATTACCCGCAAGTTAGTAATTCTCAAAACTTCTCTCTTCCAGAAATCCTTCGCTTTTCAGCACTTTGGTGGAATATGCAGTTGTCCCAATTACTTGGGAAACAAGAAAAACATACTCACCATTTAACACTAACTAGAAGTCTGACAGATAGCCTAACCATTCACCCCTTGGCCGTAACCTGTTATTCTGTAAGAGTTGGTATAACTGCACTGCCACTGACATACTGTATAACACCCCAACTGATGTTTTAAGTTGTAACAATGTTTTTAATCATAATGCTGGCATGCCGTTACAAGAGGCTGATCTTTTAAGGACATGCATTATGTTGAGAGATAGATTGGTGGTACTGAAAGATTGCTTTGTAGAAAACGACATCGGTGACGTTATTGACTATTTATGCCGTGACGGTAGCTTGATGTATGTGTGAGGCTGTACTGTTGAGTTTCTACTATTCTTTTTTATTACTTCTGTACTTCGTGTATGATTGCATAATAAATAAAATAAAATACATAATGGCCAGATAAAATTGCCGTAGTATATTCCACACACGTTCTTAGAGCATTCTGTGACACAAACCAATTTTGCGCTGTTAGCTACAATGATAAAAATAGCAACACACTTGACGGGCGGAATGTCCCAGTAGTCGCTCTCTGCGAGATGCACAGCCTGGCGTTTGACGGGAACTCCGAAACCAACGGTGCTTTCCGATTTCTGGCTGGCACCGAAAGTGGAGGAGTTGGAGCTGTCCGCAAAACCAGATCGAGCGTCCGGAAACGGAGGATAGTCGTCCTGAAATCCGAAGGCGACTTCGTCCTCGGCAAACGGATCGGAGTCGGGGCTCGGCTCTTTGAAGAAGTCGCCCGTGTACAGCTGCATGCGCTGTCGCTCCCGCTTCGCTCTTGCCTTTTTCTGCTTTGCCTCCTGCACATGCGCACAGGTGAATGTAAAGGTCACACAGTTTATAAGACCACATCTCCCCATTTTAGGCCTTTAAGCACAATTACAACGGAAAGCAGTAAAATGGTGCAATAACACTGTCTCGTATTAATCTTTCTCAATAAAATTGATTGATTGATTTGGGTTTAATGACACTTTCACCACAAATAGGCTACATCGTGCCTTTGAAAAATATGTTGCAGTTAAAAAAGTAAAATTAATGAGAAAGTTGACAATGTTACGTATTGGGAATACATACAATAAACCACAATAAATAACTCTTCAATCTGGTCTTTGTAGGGGAAACCCTTCGACACGAAAGATATCACGAGAGTAGTAGTCTTCCCAGCCAATCACTTGGCTACCACAGTAACAAACAAAACCAAATGACAGAGAAAAATACACAACTCAATAAAACTAAACAACTAAACAACTAAACACAATAAACACAAGCTAACCCTGATATAGTCATACTCACATGACCCTCAGTCAGGAAACGAGGCGGCCCCTTTCGGAGACTCTCTCTCTCTCTCTCTCTCTCTCTCTCTCTCTCTCGATACGTAGGACATGTAACTATACGTAGGTAAAAGATTCCATGCTGTTCAGTAGTATGGTAAGGGTTAGGCTGGTTAGTCTGTTTAGGCATCAGGTTGGTTAGGATACGCAAACACATTTTACTACCTAAAACCAATTTAGGTTTGCTAGTATAAACATTGTGAGTGGGTCAATTTCAGCTCGGCTGACATTTCTGTTCCCGATAAATTAATGACAAAACATGTTTTTTACAAATCTGCAAATAAAAACTCACTGATGAAGCGACTTCTTAACTGAAACCAGGTTAAGTGACAAATGGAATACGGCCTAGATTGCATCACCAAATTTTCGCGTCACTGGCCACCAAGTTAACATTAATAAAAACACGACAACTTGGGAGCAAACTGTACTGCATATAGATTTCTCAAATACAACATTGTTGACTGAAAACAGAAATTCTTACAAGGTGGGGGGGGTCTGCTAACTCGGCCAAACTCTTCTTCTGAAATGCCACGAAGTTGCCGCCGTCTGTCGGCAACAGCGGAACTGGATTATGTTGCACTGACGAACCTGCAATCATCCATATCAACATCAAAATAGTTACATTCTTTTCTAAACGTAGGACGAGGTCATCTCTTCCGAAGTGATCAGGCAACGGCATTTCACTAAGGAAGCAAGTTAGTGACGTCAATGACGAGACAGCAGTCATCAGCCAGATCAGTGTTTTCAACCTTTTTATTGGAATGGGACTCTTCGGAGCATTCAGATTGCTCATGGGACCTCACACTGCGACAAATTTGGCTTCGTTCTATTCCGAATCATTCTCCTAAACTTAATTATGCACGCCAAAAAAACACCAACTGACACAGCACAGTGTGTAACACCGTAACAGTAGCCAAAATCACTAGTCACATGTACTTAACTGTTACCTGATAGCAAAGTGTTTGTCAACAATTTCGTTCGTGATCTTCCAGTTTTTACTGGTCACAAGCAGAACCCCTGATTGGTGCTCACGGAACCCTTAAATTCAGCGGAGCCGCGGTTGAAAAACCACTGACCCGAGTAGCTTGCCAGCTGATCTAACATGCACACGAAACTCACCCTTGTCCTCTGTCAGCTCTGAAGTCGGCGTCCCGTTGCCATGGACCGCGTCTCTGGGTCGCTCGTTCTTGGTGGCATCGGCCGATACCTTGCCACGGTCGTCGACAACATTTCCATTGTGACTGACCACTTCCGACGGCTTCGTTTTCTCCTTTGCGGTCTTTTCTTTCTTCGTTGGCTTTGCTTGCTGAGATCTGAACAGAACACCAGATAGAATGCGTCACATATCCAACATTAATATTATCATCACGGATATTCACAAACTAAGAAACAGTCGACTCCGTGAATATATGCCCACACATTTCTGAGTAAGCTGCTCACAAAAAAAACACACACCGATACACTAACCAGCCACACAGCACAATGTAAGGTGCAGAAAACGAGAAACAGGGCACTGACTGATGCAGACCTCAAAAGCTTTCATCAACAAATATTTGCATCTACTGCACCACGTGCCAAATACTAGAGAGAAAAAAATCCAGAAAAGCCGCCACAGAAGACGCACTTTGCCACTTTCTGCTTTGGTCTCTTTGACTTCGTCTCTTGTTCCTGAGCATCTGCTGGCAACTGCACAGGCACATACCACGAGATAAAAGTTCAGTAAAAACTGCATAAAAAATGTTTACAGGTGGATCGGGTACCCGGCGGTGACTACGCAGTTCCGGCCGCCATATTACTTTAAAATGTGGCCGGAGCTGGGGAACTTTGTCAAGATTTTTGCGACTCTCAACGTTATATAACGTACAGCAATGTTCCTTCTAAGCTGCGCGGCCGTGCACGTGGCAAAAAAACGCCGCGCGGCAGTTTCCAACTGCCGCGCAGTGATTTTTAATGTCATACATGTGATATACATTTGACGGAAATCAAGCCGCTGGACTCTGGACTTT
>Ga0056116_1000739_pt1 | contig 11658 bp, 7 predicted proteins | sample WorMetOlspDAHAB2_FD_67352 | JGI IMG/M metagenome (GOLD analysis project Ga0056116, IMG submission 67352) | Marine gutless worms symbiont microbial communities from Max Planck institute for Marine Microbiology, Germany - Olavius sp. DAHAB.2 ...
GCGTAAATATCCGTCCAGGGGTGTAGGCTGTAGCCTTATTGAAGAACCCAAAAAAACGAACATAGTCACCCCAAAAGCACGGCAAAATCACGTATTTGGGGAACAGAAACCCGTGAACTGATCGCTACAAAATTTTGCATGCCGGGTGCTGTCCAGGACGTAATCATGTCTGCCAATTTTTGTGAAGATCGGTTAAGGGGTTTTGGTGTGGCGAGGGGTCGAATTTTGGTCTTTTCCATTGACTTGCTTCGTCGCCTTTAAGACTCTCGCACTACCGTGCGAGTGTGTGATATTTTGAGAGGGAGTTCAGTAAATAATTTAATTAATTAGTCACTTGCATTCAATGTCATTTAACAATAGCTTAGTAGTTGGGAGACAACATTTGAATTAGCTACACTTGTACATTTTTTATCTAAAAGTCACTTAAAGCAGCTTGTGTTAGTTCAACTTAGTTTAACTGTCACTCAAAACGTCATTTTTCTTCCATTCTCCGTCCCTCGTGTTGTTTCGAATATTGTGTGAATTGTATGCATTGGTTTTGTGCGAAATGTGATGAAAATATTTCTCCGACGTTAAAATATTTGTCACGAACATTTTAGGCCTTCGTATTTTTATGTTTAGCTGGTTTAATGTATTTCGTACATTTTTTGCCTTAATTCTCGATTCTGAGCATTTAATTTACTGGTTGCATCTAAATGCACGTTTTATGCATAATGTTATTAATGTAACATTTTATGTCTTTATTTTTGGGTCAGCCAGATAGGCAGATATACAAAAAATATGCATACATGGCGTGGGATAGAAACTTTAGTTATTTTAGCGACAATTAGAGAAAAAGATAACTTTCCCACCTAACTACCACTGCCGTCGTGTCCCCCGATCCCGCAATTTGCTGTTTTATTAGCGACTTTCGCCCAGTGGTTAACTTTAACGTAAGTTAGTTTGCCTAAGTTGTGCCAGGGATGTTAACGAGGCCGTAAGTGCATGAGGCCAAGGCCGCGGGCAAGCCAAAAATATAACACAGAAAGCATGCACTAGATGGAGTAATTATTAGGCTATGCATTTCATATGTCATTCGTTAAACTGAACATTAGTACCTCGAGGACTTTGTCCGACATTTTGCACGATTTGGATGCGTGTCCGCTTTGTGATTAGTCTCTCAACTGGAGCGGAGCTCGCAGGTACACAGAGGAACGCTAAAATCTGAACATAAAGAAATTGTTTCCTACAGAACAATGAGGCCACGAGGCCACACAGTCGAGGCCGAGGCCACAACATTTATGAGGCCGAGGCCATTTCGAGGACTTAACATCCCTGGTTTGTGCTAAGTCAAAAGGTTCTCCTGTCCGCCGCTTGCCAGTGACGGCGCCAGCTATTTTTGAGTGGAGAGGACAAAGGGGGCCAAGACATTTTAGGGGGCAAGTCTATATGGTTGCCAATAATGCGCTTTCACAATACGGGACACATACCCCATTTCTAATTCCTTCCCAAGTTCCCCTCCCTTTCCCTTGATCTCTTTTCCTCTTTGCTTCATGTGGTTCCTCCCTTTCCCTCTCTTTTTGATTCCCAACTCCTGCCCCTCTCTCCTTTCATACAGCTAGAGAGTCTGGGGGAGCGCTGTAAACTCCCAGCCGTTCCGGGCAGAGCCTGGACGCCAAATGCAATTAGGTGAATTCTGGGCCTAGAAATAAGCGTGTTCTAACATGCCAAAGTGAAACACTATAGTTCTGTAAACTACTATTTTATTTTTATTTTTGATTCACTGACAGCACGAACTGTTCTGGTCAGTTCACTAATGAGATAAAACGCCATTCCAACATAGTTTTGGTCATTTCATAGGTGGTTTCCACTTCTGAAAAAGCAAATGGTTAAATAAAAAAACTAAATTAACACTAAGCAGCAATATATCGAACACAGCAAAGCTATGCATGCATGATTAGGCCTAATCTGTCGTCTCTTACGACACCCAGTCAGCAAATTCTACAGAGCTCCTAAGCCTAAATAAGGAAGGAAAACATATTCACTTTGAATGTAATGGAAAAATGGCGTTAGATAATGGCTATATATGCGATTTAAACACCGCATTGCGGGATTTAACAAATCCGCGAACAAGTTAACGAGTTAACCAGCCCCGCAAATTGACTGTCAGATCGTTCCGTTAGCAACCTGTTGATAAGCCTCTGCAACTTTATCACGGCTTAGTCAGTGTCACGCATCACTCGCATGCCATTCTGCCTAGTCATGAGCCCCGACTAGGCATGACTATTGGTTTAAGGCGCCTGTGACGTCTGCTGCTGATTAGTCTCAGAGCGGGGCGGTACCCAGGACACCCATAGAAAGCTACCAGGCGATAGCCGATCTGTTGTCGACTGGAAACACAGTTAATGTACCGCTTTGGACTGTCTGAAGTCATTGAAGATAATGAAGATATTCATAGAGAAATTAAGAATTTGTTTATACGCACAAATAGTTTGGTTCGCAAATTCAGCAAATGTTCATTTATGGTCAAATGTACATTGTTCCGATCCTACTGTTTATCTTATATGATATTGCACTGTGGCAGAAATATACCGTGACGTGTATTAACAAGCTGCGCTCCTGCTACAATAAATACACAATTGAGCGTCGGAAATTACGACATCCTAACAACCTAACGTAAATGAAGTTAACCACTGAGCGAAAATCGATAATAAAACAGCAAATATTAATGTACAAGACCACTGTTTATATGCCAGTTAGCCGCCGCATTACACATCAAAAACAGCAAATATCAGCAAAAAAGGTGACATTACTCAGCAGTACATTGACACTTAGGCGATGTCATGCTGCGTAATATCAACTTATTTCTTACATTTAATCTCATGCAATGGCATTTAGGGGTCAAATTTCCCCCAAACCGCCAAAATGGGCCTTCTTAGGCGTTTTTGAACGTCTGTGAACAGAACGAAGAAGAATGTATTGGCATATGTTATTCTTTAGCGGCAGGTCAAGGCCCAGGCCTATATATAGTAACACAAGGGTAACAGTCCATAGATAAAATATGCGTAGTGTATCGGGTACCGGCAACCGGCACCCGATCCCCACGGATCGCGTACCGGAAGTCGCTATGATTGGGTGACATGTGGCACACCACTGGGCTACAGGCGACGACCTCAGATCCCAGTGACGTTAAATATCAAAAAGGCGTCGACGTTTAAGCGATTAGTAATCTGGCAATCCTCTTTTTTGGACTAGAAGCTTAGTTAAGGGATAGGGTTAGTGTTAGGTTAGAGTAATGTAGGGTTAGGTTTAGGGGTAGGATCAGATGCCAGGGTTTAGGGGTAGGTTCAGGTGCCAGCAAATTATTGATAGCTGACTGCCGGTACGCGATCCATGGGGATCGGGTGCCGGTTGCCGGTACCAGATAAGCCCAAATTCCACTTGGCTCGTCACGTCTCGACTCGACACGCTCGAAGTGTCGAGCCCATGCATTTTGGCTGTGTCGAGCTTGTCGAACAGCACGGCTCGACTCGCTCGACACAATGAGAGCGACAGGCGCGACTCGCGACTTAGTTTGTTGTGTCATTTCTATAAAGCTATGATCACTGTAATTCATGTATTGTTTTATGTAAGTTATTCACTAATTTATTGGTTCCACATTTATTTCGTTTATGTGCTGTGAAATTTAATGTAATTTGTGATCAGAAATAATAAATAATAATATATGATGTCGTGTATGGTAACGATTTTTTTAAAATTTGTGTTTCAACCAGGCTAAAAAGTTCCTCAAACATCTCGATGTCGATGCGCATGTAATTGACCAGATCGCTTTGTGATTCACTTAATCGGACATTAGCAAAGAATTGTAGCATCCAAAAGTCTCTCATTTTCTCGGATAGTCTTTAACCCACACTGCGTGTTGTCTTTTTTTATTTACGTGTACGCACAAAGCACAAAAAAACTAAACTTGTACACGCAAGCACTACTGCTTCTTCGTCGTCCGCCATTTTGGAACAGCACGGCTCGACTCGCTCGACGCGCTCGTCTCGACTCGCTCGACAAAGTCGAACGTGTCGAGTCGTGTCGAGACGAGCCAAGTGGAATTTGGGCCTTAGCCCGTTGAACCGTCGTATTATACTCGTATACTGCTTAGGCCTATTACGTATAAACGCTATCGCTCTTGGGAGAAAAACCGAGAATATGTGACGGTGTTTATGCGTACGAGTTGTCGGCGAAAGCGCCTGTACCGTGTCAAAGATCCGTAGTAGTCACTGGACGCACAAAGCCAGTGCGAACTGATCGATCGTTCTTTGCACCGTCAAACCATTCATTTCGGCCGACAGTAACCGCAAATTATCGGAAGGAAGGATGCACAGACGGACCGACGGACGAGTGTGCCGAAGCCGGGAGGCTGCCGGGCTGACTCGACGGTGCGGGGTCCAATTACCGGGCGACGCCGACCGGGCCGGCTGCCGCGGTGACTGGACGTAAAGACCTCGACGACGGCCGGCGCTGCCGCATCCAACTAAAGGCGTCAATTAGTGGATGAAATGTTGCTCCTCGCTTGCCCGCGGTCGCCGAGGTTGGAAGCGGCGCCGTTATTCAGGGAAGGGACTCCGTGGTAATTTCTTCCGATATCTCTGCCGGATGTTCCACGCGTTAATACTTGTACTTGAGGTTGACTGAGCTGATCGCCGGTCGGCTTTATGTGCCCATATCTGACCAGTGCTTATCGAGTCCATTCTTAAAGGTGTTGACTGTAAGGAGCTGACCACGTCTGCAGGCAGCCGGCTCCATTCGTTCACAACACGGATGCTGAAGAATTTTTGTCTTGCTGTTGTCTTGCTGTTGTCTTGCATCTCGGTTTGAACGACTTGAGATGTTGAGAGAACCAGCCACATTATAGCAGTCTTTTACTATTGTATATGTTTTATGTTTTGTGATGCTTTCGGCAACGAATATGGTGGATGATGATGATTTTCATTCGCAGCAAGGCAACACGGCAGAGATAGGTGGAGAAGAAACACAGAGACACACTGACAGAATACATGTATACTATCGGTTAGGCCTATAATAGGTCTACGTTATCAGCGACGCACTGTAATCGAGGCCTTGGTTATACTACAACTTACCAAAACATTGAAAACATAGGCATTACGCAGTTTTATATTACGCATGCAGCCTATAGTTACGATGACGTTAAGCCGTGTCATCAATTACGGACAGAAAAATATTTGCATCACGACATGGTTTGGCTGACAAAATCGCACAACAAACATCGCTACGTTTGTTGTATCTATCAAATGTTAAGTAGAGAATACACGAGAAAATAATTATCAAACACGTCGGTCTATTCGTAAACGACCCGATAATTCGCCTGCACAGATTGCATCGAAATCATCTGTGTTTAAACGATATTTAAAATCACTACAGCTATCGATTACGAATCTAAAATCGCATCATACCTAACACTTCAGGGTGCTGCATTTTATTGGAACGCAAATAACGTCGTCTGTACATTTTCCACCGATGATACCAAAGCGACGCACTGTTGTCGGGGCGTTAGCTACCACGACGTCTTTCCTGCATGGAAATCATCGCCCTGCAGCGATGTCTACTGGTTCTCGTTACGACCGTCGTCGATCTGAATCTATGGAACGGTGATCGTGCTGTTGCATAATGGCTGTCGGACTGAATGACTTCGAGTATAGTTGCGGGCTGTAGACACAGACCAGAGATAAGCCCAGTGACAGTGAAACTGTATGCCTGGCGTCACCTCCTCAGGTCACGTTCAACACATCCTGAGAGGGATATTTTTTATATCACCCGTCCAAATGATGCTGCTGCAAACGTTTTCGCAATGGAAATTTCAGTTTCCGTGTTCGGACGACAGTCAACCGTTACCCATCCGCATATGGCGTAATAAAACGCTTATGCAGTTAAGTTTAGGCCCATACTACTTCAGCGCGAAATTGAAGACAAACTTAAAACACTCGACATTGTGCAACTCTATTACAATGTCCATGAACGTCAAGATATGCTGGACGTCATAAGGAGTTAAAAGTGCGCTGTCTTTTTGCAGTTGTTATGTGAGATAATCATTCCGTTTACTGGCGGATAACAGACACGTTATACGAAAGTAATAAGTTGATCAGGCATGACCCGCCTAATCATGAAAGACCGTTGGGAACGTGTCTGAAAGCACATATTCATGTGCATGGTAGAAACTGTAGTCGACGGATAGTTACGATAATGGAAGACGAGTGCTTCAGCCAGCTCTGTTCGCATACTCAAAGCTCACACAGGCCGTACATCACGTACAAGCTCGCCTCTTCCTGGCAAATAGTCAAACGGATCAACAATGTCAATCTGTCGACAGGGGAGACACCCCGGTACATTCTAATGGTCCGCAAAAGGTACGTCTTGGTACAACCCGCGAGTGTGAACTGCTTCAGTGTGGCGCAATCCTTGCCGTCGACAAGTTTTGTATGAAAGTGCAACAGTCTGAAATGTAAACAGACTGACAAAGAAGTTAATCAGTTAGTGTCATACTCCATATAAGACACAAACAAACAAACAAATCTGCAAAGAGACACGGTCCGTTTGTCCGTTGTGTCTGCTAGGGGCGTCAATCCTATGGGTAGACGAAGCGCAATGCTTCATAGAAATTTAAGACAGGGAGGTAAAAATTCTGGATCAACCCTCGACCCTGGATCGACAAACTTCGGTAAGTTGATTATCAGGAAAATCATTAAAAATTAAAATATAGCCACAAGATGTTGCATTTTAAGGCCAAAATATACCAAATTCGATTCTTGGCGTCTGTCCGTTTGTCTCTTTGTTTGTTTGTTTGTTGTTTGTGTCTTAGAAAAGTTTGACACTTAACTGTTTATAGTTGTGTTTAGGCTTAGTTAGTTCTTGCTGTCTTTTTCTGTCTGTTTATCTGCATTTCTTGATGCGAATAAAGATATATATAGCGCCACAAGTTAAGAGCGAATGTGAGACGTGGCGTGTGAAGTGATTACAGGTAGAACAGCAGATATAATAAAGCTATCAATAATTAATATAAGCTCTGAGTACACAGAAAACAGCGGATAAACGAACGCGACGAGTGAAAAAGTTTTTATTTCATATATCGCCGTATTAAAATAAGAACATAAGCGTTACATAAATTGAAAACAGTTTTAAAAATAAAAATTAAATTTAAACACTCACAACTAGCTGACCACAGCGTTTCACTACAAGTCACGCACGGCGGTTACCGCAATGTCTCTCGGATGTGCGCCACCACTTAAAAGATTACGTCGGAGGACGACTGTCTGCAGCGTCCTTCCGCCGGCTGACACGTGCCGTTTCGAAGCGTTACAAGGCACGGACATCGATATATGATGCGAGCAGTGGTCCAGCCGACCGAAAGCGGAGAAACAGTTGCGCTGAGGCTGGTGCCTGCCTCCGCAACTGATGCGGCCGGCGGCACGCAACCGGTTGGGAGCCTTTTGATCCTGCAGCCTCCGGGCAATCACGGAAGCTGCCGCCCACTGGCTGTCACTGCCTAGCTCCGAGTGACGAGTTCCAGCAACAGGCGCCGCGCGTCTGATGGTCGGAGCTGCGGTCGTCTAGTCCGGGATCGTTCCAGTTCTGCGGAGGACTTCGCCAGAGCCACGTAGATCGAGCGCATGCACGTGGCACTTCTTTGCTCGGGGCGAAAGAAAAAACGTATAAACACATCGCGCTCTACAGACGGTCGTATACTGTGTTTTTACTGTCGCAAAGATACGGTCGATTCTTTCTTGAAATCCGGACGTCCGCAGCGAAATCATGAATACAAATTTGCTCGCGTTTGTGATCATCGCACTCAACGTGAGCATCTTTTCAGACACTGTGGCATCCGTCGCCAACAGCGAAAGGGGCTCTGAATCAGGTGAATGCAAAACGGCTGCTCTTTTGGTGTCAGTTGCATTGTTGAAATTCTGACACAGCTAATTTACGAATGAATTTCATTTAAACGTTGACGTCACACAATTTGTGCGTGCGAAAGATGCCGAATTCGGGCAGAAATTGAAGTTATATCTGCATATGAAGGCGTGATCAGAGCGCCCAACTCAACTCAACCAGTCGGGCGCTCTTATCACTGCTGAAGAAAAATATAGCTTAGCGCCAAAACGTCCGTGCAGAAAAAGCGTATTGTGTAGCGCCTACACGTTGTAAAACTTTATTGTGTGCCTGTGTCAGTAACTGATTTCGTTGCATTTTAGTCATATGTCGTCCATCGGACGTACAACTTGTAGTTGATCTCAATGTCTATATACGATGCGTGTTCGGTAATGTAATTAGGCCGCACGATTTCTGCTGTTATTGAGCTGTGCTTGATTTTGTTTTTGAGGTTTTCGTCAGTCGCAGCACATTAACTAATTAAGCATAATGTTTATCCATATAGCTACTAAACTTGACCGGCTAAAACTTGACAAGACTGGACGCGACCAGTGGCGGATCCAGAAGTTTTGAAAACGGGGGAGGGGCGGAAGACAAAATGTGTCAACACCGTCGTCATTTATCGCAAATGCACATAAAGAACTACATACGCCTTTTATACGGGGAAATTCGACTTGCTGAAAAAAATGCTAAGGCTCATATAGGAGGAGGGTGGCCACATTAACCGTCTCTCCCTCTCTGCTTTGAATCAGCCTCTGGGCGTGTGTGACACGACGCGACTCGACGGGCGGCCCAAGAAAAGTAAACCACTATCTTGAAGCTGAGATACGGGTAACATCAGCGCTTCTGTTAAAATCACGCTTGAAAACCAGAAAAAAGAGAAAATGTGGAAATAAAAGACATTTTTACATAAAGCTCCATTTAAAAAAATTTTGGAATGTAATTAAAACTTTCTAAGGCGAGCTGATGCCAGAGGAAGCGCTGACATCATTTACCATATCTGACGCATATCGCTAGTTTTGCGGGTCAGGCATAGTTACTGAGGTCAGAAAGTAGGTCACGCATAGAATATCTAATTCCAACGAATAATATTATTGTGCTTGATTCATACTTTAATTTGACGAAAAAATCTAATCTCACTGTTAGGCTTTAATGCGAATTTTTGCTTATTTAGTAGTGGCTTACTTTTTTGGGCCACCCTGTATTTGTGAGACAGTTTTACTGTTTTTCGGATTGACGTCGAGTTTTTATATGTGAGGTCATGCAACTTCATATCTTTCACTGCATCCTTTCGTCTTGTATCGTCTTTGAGTAACACCGAAACTTCTATAGACGACAGTTGATACAACGACGACGACGTCGAAGAAGTTTATTTTGCCATAAAACTATCAGCAATAAAATGTTTAAAACTTTATGCCAGGCAGGCTACCGGAGAGGTTATAAGAGCTATCTTGCAGGCCACCCGTACAACAAGATATCAGTATCATTCAGTATCGAACAACATTACATCGGTTGTCTACATGAAGTTAAAACCGCATTGTAATTAAAGTTTTTCTCGTAAACCTTAAACATCAATTATAACTGGAAAAGAATGTATAACTCACCAATATATAGTACTCGACACAAAATTATATTTGTGTTTTTGCAGTTTGCCCATTCTTTGCGTCTTGTTGTACTACTATTTATTTAAATATAGTAGGCTGAATAAAGATTAAAACTGGAGTAACCAAACACTAATCAGCATCAGCATTCGTTTTTAATACGTGCTCCGACTATCGTCTCGCGCGAATTCATATGTTCAAAATGTTAACATTTGGTCTGCCATTTTCACGTCCGCCACCTGGAACATGGAATTGATGTCTGTTGTAAAAGTTGGCGAAAAATATAGTATGTCGCCGCGGTTCCTCGTGCTCAAAAGCAGCCACAGTTACTCTAAAATGCCGTATATCATTCATGCAGGAAGTGGTCGACCGCTGCTGGTGCCCACGTCCGTTGGCGGAGAATTCTAAGCCGTATTATCATATCGTTCGTCTAGGCTCAGTTTTCTCGGCATGCGGATGTGGCGTCGGCCGGTGGCCGGACAGATATGGAGCGAAGGATTACGGCGCGAAGCGTGCATTTTGTCATCGGAGTATGGCGTAAAACGACGCCGAAGTTGAGGGGACAGCTTTCGCGTTTCGATGCGTGACGGTTTGGAAATTCCGTCACGGTCTGAGTTTCAGCATTAAGTTTTCAAGTTTTAATTCCAAAAATTCACTTGGTAATCTCGTATTTTGGGGTTACGTGCTTCTTTTAAAAAGTAGCATATACGTACCAAACACAGACAAATTCGTGTGTAGGCCTACATTGTTTTCAGTCGATTGAAGCTATGTGTATAAGTCTGTATAGTGTATGTGTATGTACTGTTGTTGGCCCATTTCGCCGGTTCGTCGACATAAGTTCGTCCCCATGTCGCAACGCTGCAGCTGCATCTGAGATGCTACTGTCCACAAAGTCACGAAATCGTCAGCATCTGTGACAACGGCGACTGAATAATGGAAGCGTCATCGTCGCCCCGGCTCCAGCAGCAGCAGCAGCAGTCCCCCGGCGGACATTGCTGATGTGACGTGATTTGATGCGGCGTGAAATCCACGGTTATCTCTTCCCGATACCTCGCTCGATCGAGGTGTGCGGATTTTCGCATTTCGATTCCTCCCGTGGTCCCGTCCGCAGTTCTCTTCACGGAACTCCGCGTCACAGATTCACTGGCGGAAACCGTTATCTGCAGAAACCCCGCATAGTTATGTGAAATTAAGTTTCGTTCGTTTTCTCAATATCCACTTTATGTGTTGTTTCATTCAGCACAAATGCAGCATCAGCAGACAGAGATACGGCACGACAAGTATAAACGTAATAACAGACTGCGGGTTACAGGAGAAAGAAGTATAGAACACAAACGAAGTACAAGCTGAATTTGTTGCATGGTCGTGTCATTGACATAGCCATATAGCTCACACAGTTAATTGTGCGAATTTTTTTTATCTCTCTAAACTTTATCTATGGAATGATACGTCATCTCATTGTTATTCTATCAGTCAGAGTTGATAAAAAATAACCCCATAATAAATGAAAGAAAACAGAGGTGGTTAGGGGAATCTTTCACACATGAATAAACATGCTATGAACTGGCAATCTTAAAAGGCGATCTGGAAGACCAAGCGCGATGGGCAACACACGCCAAAACCTGCGGACGACGGGGATGTAGCTGAATGAACCAAGTTATGGAGGCTGCAAGAACAGAACAGAGGCGAACCGCATCGAAGTGTGGCTGCTAGGATTATTCTTCCATAACACCTAGAGACTCTCTGCAGTTAGGCTATATGAAAAAAAATTTATGACATCACGGCGATACATTCACGACAAGTATACCATACCGATAATATTGTGTGGAGTGTTTACATATCAGCTGGCTTGATATTTACATTGATTGCAATGCTTATAGATGTATAGTGTTTTAATTTAAAGTCATTTTTTATTTTACTTTATCTTCGTGTGTCTTTGCATTTGTTATCTTATTCGCTTGCCGTTGCCGTTTTTATGTGTTCGTATAAAATTCATGTACGATTTCGTAATGATAATTATAACGATTATTATTAATAATGACGATAATAGTAATAATTGACTATACATGTGTGCCGACTCTGAAACTGCAGCGGAACGGATCTCAGTCCCAGCGTCGCGAATATTCTGTAGTCCGAGCACCTCCCG
>Ga0056116_1000740_pt1 | contig 11654 bp, 7 predicted proteins | sample WorMetOlspDAHAB2_FD_67352 | JGI IMG/M metagenome (GOLD analysis project Ga0056116, IMG submission 67352) | Marine gutless worms symbiont microbial communities from Max Planck institute for Marine Microbiology, Germany - Olavius sp. DAHAB.2 ...
AGAGAAGGGAAGCTGTTGTTAACCTCCTGGCTCTGCAGTCTGCTCAGTTGTTTGATGGGTGGGTTGTAAAGCAGATGTATGGCAAGTAGGCCTAATTAACAGCTGCAGTGTTGCAGTGAGAATTCGAACTCCTGTATCGTGGTCGATCAATGGCATTCGTGCGCAGCGGGTGACAGGTCACGACAGCTCTTTGATCTCCTGTGTAATGCAACCGGTTAACAGCTGCTGAACCTGCAGCGATGTATCGGCCGATACAAAGGTAGCCGATACGATTTGATACGATACGCCCTGTATCGGTTCCGATACGATACCGATCCGATAATCGTCCGTTCTCTAATCATATTCACATTTTGATATTATTTTAGAGCTTTAACAAGTATGTTCTAGTCAAAAACACTGTTTCAGTTGGATTTTAGATGCTGGATATTCAGATTTTATTGTTTGATTGCTTACAAAACAGTATCATAATGTATGTAATTTTGTTGAGACTCTTAGGGCCGGTTCCATCGTCTCGGCTTAACTCTCCAGTTAGCTAACCCTCGGTAAAGAGATAACCGACGGTTATCTCCAGGGAGCATTCCATTGTCATCAGTTAACCTAACTGTGCACTTAACTTGCGACCTGACCTCGTTTCCGTCAAGCTGCGCCTGTGATTGATTGTCGCGGTCACGTGTTAACGCTTTCAGGTCACATCAATTATAATAATTATTGCAGTGCATTCGATAAGCACAATATGGCTTTGGCTATGGTATCCTATTCTTGGTGAGATCGAAAGGGATTCCTGAATTTTGAAGGACTTCAGTTTAAAAACGATCGATAGTCCTGCGTACGACACAACAACGATCATATTACAGTATAGAATCAATCGTAAAATTAACTGTATGCTACACGCATCAGTTTAACTGCTAACCTCACTGCTGTTTCCGTTTTGATGTTGTGGTGACGTTTAAAATGACGTAATACGAACAAATAGCAAAAACATCGTTTGTATATCAATTATTGTGCATTTTAGGTGAACATATTTGGCATTTCATTTACTTTTAACCGTTAACTGGCGATTTAACCGGCCGATGGACCTCGGTTAAGTTAACTTGGAGTTAACTGTCAGTTAAGTGCTGTTGGAACGCGTTTTTGCTAACTGAGGGTTAAATGGAAGGTTAACTTCCGAGTTAACTTAACCCGAGACGATGGAACCGGCCCTTAGACTTATATATGCTGTGGTATCATATGTTTATTGTTCATGCATATGTGATATGATCATTTGTCAAGACTTTGTTGGGTCCTGTGTTGTTGGCATTCAGTAATGGATCATTTCAAGTGTATGATTGGTACGTGGAAGGTTACCAGCACATGCTACGGAGGCTTGATTCATGTCAAGGTATTTTGCTTTACATTGTAATTTCTTTTTTAGTGTAAAAGCGTAGCCTGTTGTGGTGCTTTGTAGAGTAATTGTTATAATCTAATACTTTTTACTAGCACATTGATGCTTTATCACTCTTCAGTTATGTTTATTCAAGTCAAAGCAACCACTTATAGAACAATTATGTTTCTACCCTCTAATTTAACATGTTAAATCTGAAAGAAACTAGGGATCTATTCAAATTCCAGTCATTATTATCCAGCCAATCAATGTTTAATTATCGTTTGACACTGAATAAGCATTTCCAACATTGTAACTAAACGCTTGCTCTATGCCAACATGTGTGGTTAAACTAGTCCATTGGCATATAATAATGTCACACAGCTGGAAATGATATGTGACATATGCTACTAGCCAACTGTAATATACATGACAGAACAAATGGTTTTCAAGTTCATGTTTGAACCTTTTCAATAACTTATGCATAAGTAAGTAAGTAAGTGATTTATATAGTGCCATCTTGTGGTAAGAATTAGGGTGCATATTTTTTTCTTATTGAAGCAGAATTGTATTCCTGGTTTTGGGCTGCAAAGTATGGTCATTACACTTGGTTTCGATGCTTTGAATGAACTGGTCATTGAATGGGAAAAGCAGTGAGGACCTAGTGGGAAAGTTGACCTAATCCACGTAGGTGTGGTGTGAGTGCAGCTCAGCAAGCTTGATGCCAATTCATAGTAAATGTAGAATGAATCTCTGTTGCAGCACATCTCCAGTTTTTTTGTTACATTGTTGAATATGTGTGCTGCAGTTTGATGGTTTCAAGCTGGTTGGGACTCGCTACAGCCCACCTCCAAGCCCACATGTGTCAAAAGCACTGCGCTCATCAAAAACTTTTTCCATCCAGGTCAACCGGCATGGCAACTGCTGCTGTGTTTGCCATCGTGGATATGATGGATCTCATTTGGCAAAACTTGAGAAGGTTGACTGCAGATAATATTCGTTGTCTTGAAGCAGTTAGTTATGCATTGATATGAGTGGCTCTGTGTCATTGCATTTCCTGATTTCGTTTGCAAACAGGCCTTGCACGTACTATTGACAAACCAAGATGAATTAAATAATTTTTTGACGTTCTGTCACGTGCAAGGTACCTGCATTGCTATCTCTGTAGTTGCTCTATATGTTGCACATTGATAGTTGGGTGAGTCATGGAAAAGCTAGAGGATGGATGAATATGACTTTTGATTGGAGTTGGGCTGGATCTGGGGCATATATTTTACTACGTTGTGGTTGGATGCTCCAAAACTTTCGTTTGCAAACCCATTTTTATGTTGCTTTATGTCAGAAACAGCATCAAAACTACTGCTGATGTTTTTAATGATATTCTCACATGAGCGTTTAAAAAGCCTGTTCGTGCTACCTGTCTCCAAAGGCATATGACAGGCTGGGGAAACATGGGAGTAAAAAAGGTTGCATTTGTCATTATTGTGTTGTAGCTCCTGACTTTTTTCTTCCTGTGGAAAAAAATGACGACGTGCTTTCCGCGTGTTACAGAGACGCCATTGCTAGAGGGTGTGGCTCGATCATATACTGGTCAGAGCACTGATCAGCAGTTTTCCAGATTTGGTTCTGTCCAACTGCACTGACAGTTGTGGCCCTGGCCAAGCTGCTCACGTGCATGTAGGTCTGTTATTACACTAGCTGTGTATCACAGACTTTACTGTCTGCAGGCGGATGAGCCTGAGACAGGCAGATGAGCACATACCTTTTGGTCCAATGTTGACTGTGGCACCTTTACCTTGCCAGTGCTACAGAAGTTGCTCTTGCATTCATAATGCTTTCATTATATACTGTATGATGCTTTCATTATATACTGTATCATGGAGTGCAGCTTTAAAAATAAATTGAAACAAATTCAAGAAACCAGGATGGGTTTTTTATGGATCCCCACTAAACCCTATGAGCCTCACCTGTGGCTTGATCACAGTTGAGGCCACACCAGGTAAACAACCAGGTAAAGAATGTAGTTGTTTTATGCTGAGTGACACTGACTAGAATGCAGACATGAACTGCCGCATTTATGTTTAGTTGGAGTCTGGTGGTTTTGAGCTCTCCTGTGATTACCCTGAAGTGCACGCACATAAAGACGGCACAAAAGTTGTATGTATTGTATTAGTAATCTGTGTACCAACTAACTCATTACCGGTTCTATTCATCTTTTATTTAATATTTTATTGCAATTTTCACAATGTATTTGTAAATGGCGTAAAACTTGCATGATTACACGAGAAAAACCAAATAAAACAAAGACAGTAGAGATATGCCAGATATGAATCACAAATGCTTATGCAGCAAGGAAGCAAAGAATGCGTATGCCATTCGTAGGTACATTTCAGCATTTCCAGTGACGTCTTCTTGGAAAAAGGCAGTACAGTGTAGTTTCACAATGGCAGAAGGTAGTGGTGACATCTTACTATTACTATAGCAAAGTCTTATTGTCAGGAGCAGTTTGCAAAACCCATATTTAAAACTGCACTTGATGAAACAATTAATTTTGCTGACCAATTTTCCTAGAACTGTATTGCACAATAATCTTCTGATAACTTGATAAGATTGAGCACTGCATCAAATAGTAGCGTTATCTGATCTGACTGAAATATGGCTGTAGTTTTTGTGTTGATGATATCCAGAGTACAGTGAAATTATTACTGCTGTTGTTGTAGGAATACAGCATGTGGTTGTGCGATGAGCTTGGCATGGAGAAGAACAGCCGAGAGTTGCACGTTGTCACGCCGTTGCATCTGCGCAAATTTGAAGTTTTGTCGCGAGAAGAAAGGTCGTAGTCACTCATTTGTATCCATTTATAAACATCTGACTTATGCAATCAGTACAGTATGTGACATAGTGTGAAAGCAAATTGTCAATAACACTCATTGCATTACCCGCAGCTTAGAAAGTCTTCATCATTTTATTCTAGTTCTACATATTTACACCTGTAGTTTTCACTGATGTTTCTCAAATTCATCCTTTCTATGACACGTGCTCTTATAATATAGAATAGAGAATTAAAAGTGGAATATGTTGTGCAGGACTACAAAAATATTTTCCATAATTTTGTCATATAGCTTCTGAGCTTCTGTAAGTAGACAGATAGCAGTATTTCTGATTGTATGTGCAGAATTTTGAATCGTATGATGTTTTGTAGCAAGCTGTCATGTGAACCTTTGGTGTTACCTGGTTACAAAGAAGGTGTCGTTATACAGCCTGGTCTTTTCAAAGGTACATATGGAGATCACGGGCTTGAGGTGGTGTTGCTAACATATGAAGAAGATGACTCCAGTGCTGTCATAACAAAGATTACAGTAAGTACAGTTGCACAAGCTTCCAATGCATTGCTAACATCACTGGTACTGAATCCTATTCGGCACTCGCAGCCACTTTTTGGATTTGGTCAAGATAGGCAATCAGTTTCACGAAAATACTGTCACCAGCATCCAGATTTTTAGGTTAGCAATGCATCAAATCTGAGTTCGGCTAGGGCTTTGCCCCAGACCAAACTGCATGAACTTACTATGCTGCCTCAGACACCTTGGTTAGGGATGGGGCCCTCTACTTAGTGGCTTCGGTGTATCAATGTGGCCCCTACGGACTTTGCCTCTCGGACGTTCAGGATCTTCAGTTTTTACTACTTTTGAAACGTTTTGGCACCCCTGTTAACATAACGTATTCATTTTATAAATGGCTTGTTAAAGAAAGATTATTTTCGTGTATGTAACATTTATGTTGTCCCGACTTCCCCTAAATTTTTGTGTCATATCGGTTGATTTGGTCAAAGAAGTTTGGGAAATTGTGGAAAACAGTCATGGTTATTGTTTCCTCAACACATTGTTTGTGTAGCCATCCTAATTGGATTGTGATTTTTTAGGGCGATCCAAATATTCCGGCTGGAAAGATTACCGTGAAAGTTGACCTGCGTTCTGCACTAATTCTCACGGAGGAGGAGCAGGACATTCCGAATGCATTGACACCAAGCTTGGCTTCGACACATCCACACGCCAGCAACACTGCTGCTGTAACAGCCATCCAGCCCTTCAGACTTCCAGCTGGATATGTTGAGAGGGCAATTGATGGTGTCCCGTCTGTCTGCCAAGCAAGGTGAATTATTGCTGCCTGTAACTTGAAACCAACTGTATCGCTTAGAAAGCATGTAATGTGGTACGAGTCATCAAGGCATTCCTTCATAGCACTAGCTGTTGTACCTACATTCCTACAGGGTGTTTGGAAAATATGTTCACAGTATTACCAAAAATATACGTTTTGAGTACGTTTGGATATGTTTGTATGCAGTGTTGCAGTTGCTACGCACTGTGCGACATTTCAGTGCTTCAATTGTTCATCCCTGCGAGCTGAAAAGCCTCAGATTCAGAATCAGCCCCTAAATGACTTAAAACTTACTAATTACTGCTGGTGATAAGGTGTGTCAAAAACCATGCAAGGCTAGGTGCAAGTGAACATCAAACAATATATTGACTAAGTCATGCATGCCAGCTTAAGATTGGTTACTGATGCTAATAGCCAGGTCATCTGTTTATGGTGAGAACTATTTGAGTTGCTTTTACTAGCATAGAGTTGTGTAGATGGAAGTCTTTGGCAGTGGCACCAGAAAAAGGTTTCTTAACTATCCAAAGACTAACTAGGCTCAACATACAGCTAAAATGAAGATAGGGTGACAAGCCAAACCATCATCTTAGAGCATTAAACCAACTAAAAATAGGTGAAGTGGTATGTTTTGTCTGTGTGCAACCTCACAACCACAACTGTGACTGTTATTTTTACTGTAGTCATTTCAATTTCACAGCACTCTTTGCTGGTTGTGTATGCTAACCTTACATTGTTTCTGTTTGATGTGTTTTGTAATGCAGATATAACATAACGCACAAAATATCTCACTCACAGTGAATGTTTCAAGTTTATTTTCACTACTGTTTGTTTACTGTGTGTAGGTACCACAGTAAAGGACAAATAGCTGCCACCGGTTATATGAACCCAATGTTTGTTGATGGTCACTGGGTTGTTTTCGATGCAGATACTTTTGGACATATCTGGATATTTTTGACTTCATTCTCACTGTATTCACGCGTAACTGAATCGTTTGACAACTTATGAGTGCCGGAGTTCATTTTGTTAATAATAAAGTGTAAAGTGACTGTTGCAAATTTGACTCAGACACTACACCATTTCAGAAAAAACCTTTCAACATTATCGATACCCTGTTTGTCACATCTTTACCAATTTGAAAAATTACAGGTACATTAAAATCATTATGTATAATAAACTCTTTTGGAGAGTAACTAAATTACTGCAATGAAATATTTTTAAGCTACAGTAACAAAATGAAGCATTGTTGTTACCATTACGTCGCTTAAAAAATTGTCACTGACTAAATTGCTTTTGTTGCAATTACAATTTTTAACTGTGCTACTATCATAGGTTTCTGTATCGTATTACATAACGAGGAGCTTTGTTTCGCAGTGTTTTGCATACTATGTGTCAAGAATACCGTCTCAAGAACGAGCTAACTTTGGCATGCTGTAGCTTTTGAGTTGCAAGAACTAATTTTGATTCTGTAGACAGAATTTCACATTAATCAATTCTACACCTTCACGATGAGTTGAAACTTGCACGTGTATGATGGCAAATGAAACAACACAGTGCAAAACCTGCTTTCCTCAACACACTTTTTGTTGGCTCTGAAAGTGCTAACGACCAACTACGTAGGATGATAGCAGTGGCATAATAATGGATTGTGCAGTACACAAGAGCCCACCAGCATTTAGGGGCCATGCCATTTTGTCAAAATTTTTAGCAGAAATTATCATATTCTGAACAATGTACTTGTATTCACTCATTAGGACTGGGATTGTGGACAGGATCCAGAAGACTGTTCCATGTGGTCAGACCAGCAATGGCGAAAGCCCAGTGTCCGTACAGGCTGAGTTGGCGCCATGGTATGTAGAGTAGATTGTGGTTTACAGAGCACCACAGGTATCTTTGGGGTGCTATGCTGCAGAGTCATAGTTATACACTGGAACTTTACAACTGATGTTTACTGTTAAGACGGAAATAAAGCATGGCAAGTGATTGTCAACCAATTAACACCATCAACCAATGTCACGACACAACGCGGCACACATCAAGCATGCAGAACGGAGAGCGGCATGTCGGACATGGGCACCGACAACTCAGCCAGATTTCTGGCTGCGTCTGATCCTGTCGGCTGGCAAACCACCGGCCCATGCACTCCAGGCACCACATTGGACGACAACGGCAACTGCGGCATGGTGACATGGTGTCAGTGTCATCGGCACAATGCCGTGTCAACTTGATGCATGACACTGCTTGCATGCAGCCAACGCATTGGTCCAACTGCTGCACACACAAACAAGTCTGTCTGTTAACTCCTGTGCCACAACATAACTTGTAATTTCATAAGCATCGCTATTTACATATTGCCACATCGTATAGGCTTAGTTTGCAGATTGGTTGATTGCTATTACAATGATAAAACAGACCTTAAGTGATGCAACATAAACATGTAAAATAATTGGACCTCAGTACAAAGCAAAGCATAGCTTTAGCCATTTCTGCGATGACATCAGCTGACTGCACTTTCAGCTTTGCAACCGTTTTTCAGTGCAGTATTTCATTTCAGCACGTAAACCATATAGCCTAGCTTATTTTGGAATGTCCCTCAACGACAGCTGAGTTCCAGTGGTTTACAGTGACATACGTTATTTGTATCAATTTTTAGAGCAATTACCACATATTACCATGTCTGATGGTTTTCGGTACACCTCATTTCGTTCAACATGAAATCGAAATGCCTCCAGAAAGCGTTCAGACAGTGTCTGCCGTATAATGATGTTACGGATGTTCATCACTGGGCTTCGAAGTTTATCTCTGAGATCACCATATTCAGTTGCATTTAACCTGGCCACATTGTTCAGAAGCATTTAATTTAACAACTTTCTGCCTACAGACAGTCTTCACTGAGACTAATGCATTTATGAACTTCCATAAAAAGAAACTATTTATCCCAATATTAATTGTTAACAACAACTGGTCATCATCTTCTGCTGAACAGCAGGTATTTAACATCATTCCTTTTTTCTCATCCTTCTCTGTTTTCTGATATTCACTTGAGTAAATCATAACAAAGCTTGACCATCTCCATCACATCATGTAACGTTTCAGTTTCTGCCTTTTCCTGATTTTTCCTACACTTGGGTCACCTAATCTATCAAGCACTGAACATTCTTTTGCTATGCACAGTATAGTCAAATATTTGTTAATCCTTGCTAGTTACTATTCTTTTTAAGCTCTCTTCTAATACTGCATTATCCGAGTCGTCATTGTCTCAGATGCATAAAATTTAAAATGCAGCACTTCAAATAAATATTCCTTTTCATATTACAAAATTAAATTTATCAGTGAACATTTTCCATAAACACTCTCTTTTTGTCATCACACATCTACATCAAGTACAAAGCTCTTGAACCATGTTCCTCTGCTGTCATTAAAATGCCTAAATGCCTGAACAGACTCCTGTTGAGAAAAAGCTACATGACAGTAAATCAAATCAGTTCAACACATTATAAATAGTACAACTGTGTCCAAATTAAAGCAAGTACACAGATACAAAATTCACAATTTTAAAAAATCTTTACCGAATTCTAAACGGCTTCGTATTGACACCAGCTACATCAATGTTAAGGAACTGAACACCAGTAGAGATTTCAGGCGACATCTCATGTTCATCGCTTCCAACAACAGCAAGGTGAACATCGCATTGGCGTGCCACATCAACCCTGTACGCTGAAGTCCGCAGCAACCACGAGTCTGTCACAATGATTCGACGACCGGGATTTATCCCCGTTGCAAATTTGTCAAATCTCCGGAATTCAGTGTTAATCAACGATGCTACTGCTCGCCATGTGTGACCAGCTGGCGCAAAACTCTGAAGTCTCCGTGCAAGTGGATGACAAGACCACCCACGTTGTGACCACCATACAGCAATTGCCATGACAACCCACAGAACACTTACACTCGCAATGAAATATAGCTGCCAATACAATGAAAGATTCCACGGATACAGAAAATCTGATCCAAAATTATCGCCAACAAAGATCATGCCGATGTAATAGCCTGCACAATACAATGAACATAATTCAGTTTCTGTCAATGCTGCAGCACAATTAATGTAATTTAACTTAAGAAATGTCCAGCATCAGAAAATAATGCTAAAGATTCTTTTTCCACTTGTACCTAACATCAAACATTGTAACCATGATATGCTACCAACAGGGCATACAAAAATGACTGCCCTCATGTTAGTGCCAGATGGGAATACAGCATTACCACAGCTGTACCAGTTGTAATGTCAAAATACAGCTTACCCAGTCTGCAATCACTTAGCCTCATTTTTTTGTATATGCTGAGAAATTTAGTAGTCATTGTTGTGTAATGTTACTAAGGTACAGTTCTGTATGTCTATCGCTAGTTAACATCAGATCAGTAATATGTGTTAAATGACGACTTGTGACTAAAACCTTTTTATAACTTACCAAGTGGAAGCACTGCATGAATGAGCATAGTGCTGGTAGTGCGACGAACGTGAAAATGGACAAAATCCATCTGCTCACTTCCTAGCAATGGTGCCAACACATTCTGCACTGTAATGCCTGCACTAATGAACTCTGATGGTGGACAGACAATGCATACAGATACCAGTATGTATGCAAGAGTGAACAATATTTCTTCAGTTTCCATAATGCCTGCCAGTGATCCACCAACACAAACACCTACTGTATGCATTAACAATTAATTAGATTATGTACAGTTATACACTAATCTAAACAACGAAATATGTTTCAGATAACAGCTATGTGTATAAAAACATGCTGTCACAGGAAGTAACCATGGTATTTAATATACTTTTTAAAACTATTTTTAACTATAATCAATTTTCCTCACATATTCAATCACATCAATTGTAAGGCATAAGCTACAGAATACTAAAATTAGTCTGTGCATAATAACTCATGCATTGGTCACCATTTGCCAAACAGCTGACATTATGTCAGCAAAGATAATTACAATGCTGCTGCAAAACAATTTCGCAGACCTGGCCAACAGCTGACTTGTTATGCTGAACAACCCTAGGAGACAACAGTGGTTTGGCAAAATGGTATGCTGAGTCATTTTGATTACAACATTTCCAACCAATGGACTACATGTAAGCAACATAAGCATTTCTGAAATGACAGACTGTCTCCTAGGTGACCCAAGGAAATGACACTAAGTAACAGTGCAGATAAGCTCCGCCTTTTGTTGCTTATTCAGCAGAACTGGTTCTGCTGAATAGGCATCAGCGGTAGCGGAGCTTATCTGCACTGTTACCGAAATGACAGCCCTATCAGTAGTGTCATCCAAGTATACCATAACCATCCTTAGTTGTACTCTGACGTCTACCTCTGGGGGTCTTTCTCTGTATCACATTATTTACTGTAATAAACACGTTGTAATGATATGTATGTATGTATGTATTTAATTTGCTCAAAAACGCATCATAATTATACAGACAATACGTAAATACAGCGAGCTAGACAGACTAGGCTCGAGGCGAGCGCTTACAGCTGCCTAAAATCAAGTAGTTTGTTACTGTAATTAATACTGATGAAGTTAAGATACAGCACAAAATATAAAATACACAAAAAAACACATAAAACAGTGAACTAACTGAAAATAAGGAGATTAAAACCGCTTAAAACCGTTTGACAAAGTCGGACAGATCGACCTTTAAAACTGAGTGACGGAATCTAGCGAGGGAACTGAAATAAACGTAACAGGTAAATCATTCCAGCAGTTAACCACCCGTTCACTGAAAAACTTCGATCGTACATCAGCCGAACAACGTTTTTTGAATAGCTTGTGGTTATAAAAGCAAAGCAAAGTTGTAAAAAAACGGGTGAAGGCCGAGGCCTCTATACCCTCTAGTGGTACAGTATTAACTCTGTAACTGAAAACAAACAAATTGCAGCATCACGTCGTGCACCGGCGAAATTTATTGTTTACGTACTCCCTTTATTGTTATGTATGTTTACGACACATATTGACACACCCACACATTATACCATAGAATAACTACGCAGGTTGTGAGCAAAATAGTGAGGGCAAAGTGAGGGGTACAATCAAGAAAATAAATAGGGATGTGTGTAAATCACGAATTCACGATCGC
>Ga0056116_1000743_pt1 | contig 11649 bp, 4 predicted proteins | sample WorMetOlspDAHAB2_FD_67352 | JGI IMG/M metagenome (GOLD analysis project Ga0056116, IMG submission 67352) | Marine gutless worms symbiont microbial communities from Max Planck institute for Marine Microbiology, Germany - Olavius sp. DAHAB.2 ...
AACTCCCTCAGGATCATATCTACCGAGGGTTAAAAATAATAATAATAACACAAAATTTATAGAGCGCCATAACTAATGTCCACACACACCGACACAATTAACCGCTAGGGGTCGGAAAGGTTGCATGCAAAATGAGATGTCGAGTAAAGAATGGACTATTACATAAATTGAGGCTTGTGCAACCTCTCTACTTTTAAACTCCCTGCTTGACGCAGCTGTCAAAGTGCATGCTTTTATTGCAACAATTTTTGTTGTTAGTTGCTTCGATTATGACAACGACGATGATGAAATAGTGGCATATTTTATGTCGATATGTTTTGCTAGAACTGAAAGCCGAGGAGAATCGTCGGAAGGAGCACGAGAGACGATTGAAATACGAGGAAGAAGTGTCGCATTTGCTTCGAACGTGGAAACGAGATATATTGCCTTCATGGGATGTCATGTGAGTTGTGGATATGTGCTGCTGTAAAATCTCTCTCAAGGGCTTCGTGTGCTGACTAAATCATTTGCAACTAAATATGCATTTTTGTAATTTTTATTTTGTGGTAGGTTACTAAGGTGGTAGGTAATGTATTCAAATTTTGACATCAGTGCTGTAATATGATTATATTTTTCAGATGGCAGAAGTAATGAAATATCCCGTTTTTGTTGTGCATTTGACACTTGTTGGTTATAATGTGGTTGTAGGACATGAAATTAGCACATATTTTCTTGCCATATCTGTGGATTGGCTCACAAAACTGTTGTTCCGTTTGGTCCTGGAAAAAATGGCATAAGATACTGTTTTGAGAGCGGGGGAGGGAGGGAGAGGAAATTCTGTTGGTGTCCCTCAATATTTTATCATCTGGTTATTAATTTCTGTTTGCTTGGTATATATTTGTATTGTAAATAAACTTGTTTCGTATATAAGCTTATGTGTATGCTCAAGAAAATTACCCTGACAGTGTGAAATTTGAAGTTTGAGATTTGTTTTTTATGTACGGGATTGTTCAAAAGGACTGTGCTAATGAGTGCCAATTTTTATTAACGCATCATGCTCATGTTTACGATAAATTATTGGCTTTTCCTGTAAGAGAATCATTAGTGTTTTTGTCACATTGCAGTACTGAGATATAAACAGGACCAAGCATATTCATGAGATTGCTCCTTTATGTCTAAACAGATCATTTTGCCCTTCAGAACTTCGTCAATGTTGGTTGGTCTATATAGCCTGTGTAAAATTTGTCCTGGAAATGACCTATTATTTGTCGGGTGAGACATTAAACTTTGCTCACTCACTTGAGCGTTTTTGTTTGTATAACTAAGCTATTTGGTTTTTGTAAATCTTCAGGAAAAATACGAAGTTAGCAAGAGACCTGTGGTGGCGTGGCCTTCCAGCCAGCATACGTGGTCAAGTGTGGAAACTTTGTGTGGCAAATGAGCTGAACATAACTTCAGGCATGTGTCACAATTATTGCTCTTCTGCATGTATTATCGGCTTAGTTATCTGTGTGTTTTCATGAAGCAGTTTTCGTGCTGCAGTGATAGGAGTTCTTGACTTTGGATATGTATATTATTTTGATTTCCATCGGCAGGTTTTACTGACAAATTTATATCAGTACTCCTGTCTGTGAAAAAAATTAAATTACACAGTGCAGCATGTTGTCGGATCCGCACATCAGTTGCTGAACATATTATTATTAAGTACTGTCATTATTCGTGTTTTATTGGTAATGGAGCTTGCATATAATTGTTTGAGGTTTACGCTGTATTTTAGAATTGTATGAGATATGTCTGCAAAGAGCCGAAGAACGACTGCATAACACAAAAGATTACAGTGCTTCAGATTCTGACAGTCTGGCATCTTTCTCGGGTATCTGCAGCTTTTCTTTTCTTTATCGTGGAGATATTGTCATACAAAACAGTTGTTAACTGTATGACAGTACCTTCATAGTATGACAATACTGATCTTGGTGTGTATCATTTGAATTGTCTGTTGTTGTTGTATAACATCTCTGCACCTAATTCAAGAAGGAAAAATTCAGTAAGCCCCAAAATGGGTACTGGCAGAAAGGTTTCCCATGTACTGTGTGAATATGGTACCCGTTTGAAGGTCAAAGGTCAGAGATGAAATTGTGTTATGCCTTGCGACTGGAGAGGCACACAGACTTCACACTTTGTGTCCCGCACAGCATTGTTGTCATTTTTCGTTTGCCGCAGATTCACTGACGAACCAGGAGTCTAGTGTCGATGTCATACGGTTGGACGTTTCCAGGACATTTCCACATCTGGGAATTTTTCAGAAGGTAAACTTAACACTTCAGCCTGCTGTTAATGTTTTTGTTGTTGTCAGCTCGTGTAGTTTCTACTTGTTAATGCTTCTTCGTAATGTAGCTTTGAATCTGAGATAACTGATGTTGACTCGCACTTGGGTTTGATTGTGGACTGATCAAATTACAAGGAAGCTGCGTGCATTTGGAGATCGATGCCATTTATTGGTAGTGGTATCAGCAATCCTTGCATGATGGGACATTCAGTGAGTCTTCCACTGCCTTCTCAAGTTTGGGATTTAACACCATATTTTTGATTCCGTCATTCTGTGCGTGTGTTTATTTTCTTGGCTGTGCATTTGCATAGAGGAATGAGATACGGGTGTTTGTTTGAACGCAGGATGGACCATTTCACGACCTTTTGCAAGGTCTTCTTGGCGCGTATGCATGCTATCGTCCTGATGTTGGATATGTATGTGTTGCTTGATATTTATGTCAAATGTACGTAAGTAAGTAATATATGTGACCAAGTGTGCGTAATACTCCATAAATTGATATGAGATAAAAGAACTGGAATGCAGACAATTAACAGTATGCAAGAAGTACGTAAAACAACGAACAGATATCTAGCTAAAACCAAGGAGATAACACTGAGGTATATATAAAGTTATAAACTTGTACAGACCACAAGTTTTCAGGTTCTTAAAATTAGCAGGTGCATATAGTCACAGGTTTATATAATCAACGCGTTTTTTCAACTATTTACAAGAGTTTTATATACACAAGTAGCCAAATAGTGCATCAGCACATTGAAACCTGTAGGTCAAACTTTCCTATTTGGCAGTCACATGTCATTCCAAAATTCATCACATTCAGCATGCCACCCACAGTCTCGTTGGCTCAGTCAACCATGGTTAAGCATAAGTGACATCCAATGAGTATTAGCGTTTAAATACGCTAAGTATGGTAGTTTGTGTTGTTTTTTATGTGCCGTGCAACCTTGCTTGGTTGAGATTTGGCGCAGTTCATCAGATACTAACTGTTGTAACGTTGGGTGTGATGTGTCTATGCCTTGTGCAGGTGCAAGGAATGTCATTCGTTGCTGCAGTTCTGCTGTTAAACATGGATGTCTATGATGCTTTCACGTGCTTTGCTAACCTGCTGAACCGTCCATGCCAAATCGCTTTCTTTAGACTGGACAGAAACCTGGTAAGTCCAAGTTGTTTGTCTCTGTCGTCGCCCCATGTGGTGCTTGGGATTGGCAGAATAAGCCCACCTCGTTTCCTGACCAAGTGTCTTAAGCAGCGACTCAATCAGGCTTGCTCGTTGTGTTCCAACGATTTAGTTGTTTGGGTTTTCCGAGTTGTATTTAGTTGTTTATATTTACCTGTAATCGTTTTTTTTGTCTGTATCAGTCAGTTGATTGGCTGTCAAGACCGATTGCAAAATATCCTCCACAGTGTCGTGATTTCAGTGTTGTGGTCTGTCACAAGTGTTTTCTTTCACCATAGTGTTTAATTCTGCTTACTGCTGCTTTCACGTTTTCTGTATATCTCGCGGTGATTCAGATCGCGAATTGAGCATTGTGGCAGTGATATGTCCTTTATTTTTATACGATACTTTTGAAAGTGATTGATATAGTGAACGTGACTTTTAACGTTAAAGATTATCGCCGTCTTGATGCCTGTTTTGTTATGACTGTGGCTGTGACCCTTCGTGGTCTCTATGTTGAGGAACATTTCACATGCGGAGTTCGGTTCTGACTACAGTGTAATGCAGTTTTTCCGACCCTTTTTATCAGAATGGAACCGTCTGAGCATTCAGATTGCTCGCAGAAACTTGTACAGAAAAACACTGAATGATACTGGCGTATGTGTATAACTCTAATTGTGGCCTAAATCAAAAATAAATTCATGTGGTTGGAATAGCCAATATTACTTTATTGTTAACCAGTAGCACAGTGTTCTTCAGCAATTTCTGTCATTATTTTTATACATTTTTTATGGCCACTGGAGGAACCCCTGGCTGGCGCTGACGGAATTCTAGGGTCCGTGAAACCCTGGTTGAAAACCACTGGTGTAATAGTGAACTTTGATAAACTAATGAAACTGAATTTGTGCACAGGAGGGAGTCATCTTAAATGTGACTCCACTGCTGATGCATTGTAGATGAAAGTGTACTTTGATGCGTATGAGGAATTTCTTAAAGAAAACCTGCCAAAACTGCACGTGCACTTCACTAAGTGTGGTCTTACGTCCGATCTTTATCTAATTGATTGGTGAGTGTCAGTGTTGCATTGATCATTTTTATATACAAACCATTCTACTGTTTCATTGAGTGAGTAGAGTTTAACGCCCCACTTGACACAATATAGGTCATTTCGATTATTATAGCAAAGGTTCGTACAGTTGTGTTCAGACCTGTTGCTTTCTTAATTTTATGACGTTTTACAACTGTATTTACTGCAGAATTTGCCTGGTTCTTAGCTATTTAGCTACAGTAAAAGGAAGATCTGTTTTTGAGAGCTGGTAATTATCACCAATTTTACTCTTAGTGGCTTGAAATTAACTCCCGTTTAAACTTCAAGCATTTTAAGTTTGTAATATAGTCTTAACATGGTGGAAGCATTCATTGTGACAAATTTGACAAAAATGTGGGATGTACTCGTCTGCTAGATTCAGCAACAAAGAATCTGTGTTTACAATACATTTTTGACTGAATTTTATTAATTTCTGTTTGTATGTTATGCATACCTGCATTGGATCTCGGGTCCTTATTAGTGCTTTGAACTAGCAGTCCTAGTCCAGTTGTCTACCACATGACCTATGTCATCTGGATGAGCTTAGTTAACAGTTCTAACCAACTTAAGCCTGGCTTGACTTGGTTAGTGTAGCTGCTGGCAGCACCTGCAGTTTTTTGTAGAACATGCAGTTTCTTTCTATTAGCCCTCAGTTTAACCTACATTCACTGCATCTATCATCGAGGAACGGTCAAACTGAGAAGACCCGATTGTTTGGATGGCATAGTTGGTAAAATTCCAATACTAACTTAGCTTGTTGTTGGTTAACTTTTTTGATGTATGCAACAATATTGCTATTTTAATCTGCCATTATTGGCAGTGTAAGCTTTCACTACAGTATTTCGTTGATTTGCAACGAGTGAATAACAACATTCAGACAGTGTCACATGTCATTAACTCCTACCATCTGAGCAAACTTTACGACAGTTTTTATACCATTTACGCACTGCAGACAAGGCTGCTGTCGACTAGCTGACATCATATGGCACCTAGAGCATACAGCTACAGCAACAGTTGTTTTATATGCAAAAGCTGTAATTGATGTATTTCGTGCAAAACAGGATTTTTACGCTATATGCCAAGTCACTGTCGCTGGATATTGCCAGTCGTATTTGGGACGTGTTTTTCCGCGACGGTGAAGAATTCCTTTTCCGAACAGCAATAGGTGAGCAATAGCAGTGTCGTGCAGTGTGTGGCTATTATTTTGCTGTTTTTCTCAGTAATAACTGCTCTTGCGATAAGTGGCATTAATTTGCATGGGTCAGTGGTGAACGTCGCTCGCGTATAATCCAACTGTTATATTTGATTCTGTGAACAGAATTAACCTGTTCTGACGCAAATTTCGTTTAGGTCTTAATGCTGATATATTTCACTGAAAATAGTCCTAGCTAAAAAATTCAGTTTGTGGATGACCAGAAGTGTTACACCAGCCGAACCGGGATATAGAAACTGGCACAATCCACAGCACCATGTATACTCTGCTGTATATTATTGTATACAACAAGTAGGGGTGTATCGAATGTTGGTTTTAGACTATTCGGCCGAATATGAATACGAATAGCGTTGCCATCTGAGCATTTTGACGCTGCACCTGCTGTTCTGATATTTACCACCTCCTTATGTTCCTCGCTAATTATGGCCATGCCTGCATGCTGCCTAGCCATGACCCTCTCCCCTTCATTCGTCTCCCATAATCAGGCGGTCTGAGCGAGAGCATCTTGCACTGACTGAGTGAAGTCGGCCATAGATGTCACTAGCTGCACTATACATGTATAGACTAACTATTTAAATTTGTTCTGACGACACTATTCATCCGAATACGAATACACTATTCGGACCACTGTTCGGCACCGAAGCGAATATTCGGTATTTCCCTAACAACAAGTGTCGGTCGTGTATTTGTGATTTCCATGCTGAATTTGTGACAGGTATTTTGAAGCTACATGAAGCGAAACTACTTCAGCTTGATTTCATTCAGCTCGCCGGGTTCTTGACGAGGCTTCCGTCGGATATATCGTGCGATGATCTTTTTCAGTCCATCGACGCCGTTTCAATGTCGTCCAAAAAACAGTCATACGCGGATGTTCTTGCCCGTTTTCAGAGTCCGCGGTAGCTGAAGAGCTAGCAGCTGCTGCCCGGGATTAATTGTACGTCCTGAATGTTGTGTCGTTACCACGTACTGTTTTAATTAGTGCTGCACACATTAATTGCGGTTTGTGCGTGATTAACACGTTAGAATATATTTTGCAATTGAAATATTTGATCGTGATGAAAAATGTAGCATTACAAAATGCCTCACTTTTTCGTCACTCTTGTGATATTCAGATTTGCGTTTATGAAAATTAAGGAGATCATTGCTCGTTTTTGTATATGTTTTGTTTACCAGCATTAACAGATGATGCAGACCATAGCAACATAAAGAAATTACCGTCTTTAGCAACTCGTAACGTTTTGCTTCCTAGTTTGTAATCAGTTTGTTGAATAGTGCGATTAATTGCCGGCAAACATTTTAAGTGTGCGATTAATTGTGATTTAAATTTTCAATCGCTGTGCAGCACTAGAAATAATTGTTTTGAAATCATTTGTTTTTGTTTCTGATATCGAAACAGGAATGCAGTTGAGACTCGGAATTTGTAGTGTAAAGCTACTCGCTGCCCACGTGGGGGGGCTCTTTATATAATGTATTGCACTGGGTATTAAAACTCTGGAAAATTATACTTTGTAATTGTATATTCATTTCCCAGTACATCGCCAACAACAATTGAAACATCAACGCAGTTGAACACAGACTGCAAGACACGCGGAGTGCAATACACCAAAGTTGACACAAAGGCCACAAGACGTCTTACATGTGCCCGTCATCCAATATTAAAAAAGAACTTTTTAAGTTTGTCATTATTTGCACACATTCTTTCATACCCCAAGGCACTGTATTTAATGTTATCTTCTGTGTCAACCCTTAGAACTACCTTTTAGGCATAATGCAGCCCCCCGATTTGCTGAAAGTGCCATTAAATCCCAGCCAACAGACCAACTGTAGGCATGTATCTGGAAGTCACGCTAGTGTCTGGTTACCACCGCATTACACTACAATGGTTTTACTGCACAATTTGTGTAAAAATCGTAGTCTTTGTGTACTGTACAAACAATTATTGTACAATCATTTTCTGTGTAATCAGTACTGTCCAATCATTATACATTGCATTTATACATAGATCTTAATATTGTACGCTTATTTGCAGTATTTATGCTTATTGTTATTTTTCATATATTGTGTGTGTCAGCAATTTGGTAACTAGTAATTGCATTCTAATGCTCAATATAGCACTAGAGTTTGCTTAAGTTGGTGGGTAATGTAATTGACTTAACTGACTTAATATTATTGACTTGCATAATGTAAACTAATTATGCGTGTCTGTGGTTTGATTAAATTGCATTGTTATAATATTGTTGTTTTTCTGTCTTTGTGGTCAGTCATGTGATTGGCAGTCGTTTTACAGCCAGTCATGGACACCAGTTCTGAAGTGACTGCCTTCAATAGAACTGATTGTGCTAGATGTGGTATTACAACTTTTGCTGATAGGCTCACATTTTTTCAGTTTGCAATGTAATATTGTTTCTGAAAATTTTAAAGTTGATTTTTGTTGTTCAAATTTTATTGTGGAAAGTTAAATATCCATGTAAATAGGCAGGTAAGCAAGTAAGTGAGAAAATCATTTTTTACCTTGCACATTGTAATAGTTCTCCTGCTCAGCGTCATTTAATTTGTGTACACATTTAAGAAATAAAAGCGATGATATTGTTTTGTTATTTCTTGCATTATTTGTAAATTTGTTTATAAATATTGAATTTTATTTTACATGTTACTGTGTGGCACTTAAATGCAAGCACCGTGTATGATGCTGCATCTGCAATTCATGTTTGTGTTGAAACAGCTGAACATATCATGACACTTTTATATTCCGTTGCTGTCTGTGCCGTTTTAAATCGTTGTCGCAAAATTATTTCTGCGTCACCTTCGACTTTCGGTGCCAGTGCTGATGTGTGTCGGGAAAATAGCAGATTCTTACCGGCACCTCACTTCATCTTGGAATAATTGAATCCACATACCCACACAGTAGTGCCAGAGTGTTTTTTGCTATGGGTGAGTGAATGTTGAAAGAATGTTGGTAGTATAGCATTGATTCTAGCATTGGCGGCAATTAATATCGCTTCATCTACTGGCTCGCCAACTCCCTGCCAAGTGTAACTTTGTGATGGTGTACGGCACAGTCTTGGCTGAGCAACTGAAACTACAGGCTTTATACTTTGATATCACAAACAAAAAAATGATTTCAGGCTTTATACACTGTGGCCTTGTAATGCAGGTACACTGTCTGTACGAGTTTTCTGCATTCCTCTTAAGACGTTATCTGTTTATTCCTACACTTTTTAGTGCCTGTGCGCTGACTCGGTCATCATTTGACTCTTTAATTGCTTTGTTTCTTACTTACTTGCACCTAGAATTTTTGTGATCACGAGTTAAAGTCCATTTGCGAACTCAACTTTTGAAAACTAATGACATCACTCACCCCTCCAGTGGCCAACAAAATAATATAACAAATACTATAACTTAAACGTCATACAGTCCTAGTATGAGACGGAGCGTGTGACGAAATGGTGTATTTTTTTTATATATCTGTCTCCTTCCTATTATACAGGTGATACCTGAATGGGTGTTTTTATTTCCTGTTTATTCTGCGTAAACGTAGTACACAGTTCCTTAATTTTTTTCTGCAGTAGTTGACTAGTTGCTGTCGCCATCTTGTAGGGCAAGTGTGCTTTTGCACTGTGATGTAACTGCGCCTGTTGTGTGTGTGGAATTTAGCCATTCGAAATAAACCATCTGTGGATAACTTTGGCGTAAGATTTATTTGGGTTTTCGTCATATTTTACCGTGCTATTTATTTAAACAAGATTGCCCCACAAAATGGCGACTTGATGTTGTGCTCACATCACTTCAGTCACTCCAGTCCGCGCCATGTTTGTCGTCGATGCAATTTGTGATTGTGGCAATACGTTTGTAGTTCAACTTTGTTTTGTATGCGTAAGTTACATTCACATTGTTCCAAAGAGACTTGATTGTTGCGACATGATATATGTGCAACCATGTTCGAGGTGCCTCTGTTTAGGAAACATTGCCAGTGTGATTTGTATTTTGTTGTGTCGATGTCAAACTGTTCACATTTAGGAAAACTGGTTATTGTTTCGTTGCAGCTGAGTTTTGCAATTTTGTTGTTGTTATCTCTTTCGACTTACATATATATTACTGCATTTTCTTTAAAACGATTAATATTTTAAACTCTCTCACTGATTACCAAACGTCTAACTACAGTAGACTACATATACCTTACAGGCACTAGCCTTATTGTGCTGAAAGTGCTGTTAAACCCCAGTCAGGCATCAATCAGTTAGTCAATTGTTGTCTATTACTTGGATGTTGATCTTACACATATAGAAATCACTGTTTTTGTCAGATTACTCTCATCTCAATAACGTGTATGTTTTGTTGAAATGTTAATCAATTGGATTTGTAACTGCGATGCTATGATGAGCGTCATTGGCGGTTTTATGCTGAGGCATGTGCTCCACCCCCAGTTTTGTCCCATTTTTGAAAGTTCTAATTCTAAATTGTAAACACATTTGTTGAAAATTTTATTAGCAGCATGTTGTCGGCTTCAGGAGTTTACGCTGACCATGGTCTTTTTCTCTGGAGCTTTCTGTGGGGTACAGACCCTCGCTCCAGGTTTTCTAGCAATTCTAGACTGCAGCCGCCACTGCCAAAGGTATACGTTAATACTATTATATCTTTTATGTTTGATCACTGTTCAACTGATTTTGCTAAAAATGCAAATCATGTGTAAGACCAAGTTAAACATCGATCGTTTATATTTAAGCTCTATCATGTGTTCGATCGATGTTTAGAGCGAATAGGCATTTTCTGAGTTCAAGTTGCATGAAGTTCAGTGTTGTATTTGGATGATGAAGTACTGGTTTTTGAGACTGGGAATTGTAAATTGTGCAGTGTACGTTATTGTGTTCGTCTTTCCTGTTTTTGTTGTTGAATTGCAGTCAGTGATTTAATACTAAAATGCTGTACACACTGCTGCTGCTGCAAAATTAAAATATTTGACATGTGAAATTCGTGTTTTTTTTCTGGTAGTGTTCCATATTGCGCTGTCTGTAAAAACTGATAATTGTCACGTTGAAATAGGCAACGTGATTGACAGATATTTTGCGACCGACGTTTACTGTTCGTTAAGTAGTTCCAGATGTCACCTATCTCCCCTCCATTTGACAACATCTAAAGTTAGGGCGATTGCCTGGAGGTTAAGAGGGAATATTATCAGAACTGTTTTATATATTGCCAACGTACTATCTCTTCAGTTGGCACAGTTAACAAAAACAGTTCATACAGCCCGCTTTGGCCTTGAGTATGTCTTTTTATGTTTTTGTAGGTTGAATGATTTATCTTTATGTTTGTTTATGTTTCACCTCGGACAGTTGAGTCATTTTCCTTCATGTTTTGGCGCTGGCGTAACGAATTTAAATGAGCCCCGTCGAGTTTTTTTTGCTCCCTCACCATTACTGTGGTTAGGAGCTGGCTCTATACCTTAAGAGCCATTGTGAACAAAAAGCAATGCGAGACGAGGGGGTTAGTTATTTCGCTGGTTATGATCATCCACTACTGAATAGGAGATGTACGAGACTCCCAGGGTGCTTCCATTCCCCCAAACTTAACTAAACTGTAAAGGCACGTTGTAGGCTTTTTATGCTGAAAGTGCCGTTCGGTCAATCAATCCCGATGTCAGATTTCATTCATGAAGTGAGGAACTATATCTGAATATATTATATTCAATATAACAATAACCCTGCGTGCGTGAGTGAGAAACACTCGACAAGTATTATATCACTGCAGTAATCTCAAATGTATCTCGTCGTACAACACAATTATCGACAGTGATTCGGCAGTGGATAATAATAATAATAATAATAATAATAACCTCGACGATATTTATAGTGCTGTCATCTACGGCGCCAGCCATATGCGAGAGTTCACTG
>Ga0056116_1000745_pt1 | contig 11642 bp, 9 predicted proteins | sample WorMetOlspDAHAB2_FD_67352 | JGI IMG/M metagenome (GOLD analysis project Ga0056116, IMG submission 67352) | Marine gutless worms symbiont microbial communities from Max Planck institute for Marine Microbiology, Germany - Olavius sp. DAHAB.2 ...
TTAGTATACAATGTTTAAAGCCTATAGCTTCGTGCTAGAGGGCAATAAAAAAACTAACAGTGTGTGCAAGCAGTAAACATATACAATTACCGGGCGTTTTTGCGGACTTTTTGCCTCTTGCAGCCCGAGCTGTTACTGACACCTTGCTTGCCTTCTGAGCCACCTCATCGTCAGCCACTCCTTTGCAGTGCGTCTCTTCAATGCGCTGCTCAAACTCGTCAACGACAACCTGAAAAATAACATAAAGGTTGGTTGGTTAAGTTTAATGACATTTTCAGAACAAATGTGCCTTAGAATCAAATCAAATCATAAAATGAAATCAAAAAGTCAAGATTACGGCAACGTAAGTGCGAAACACGACAACATGCTAAATCTAAAATATCGAAAAAGCTAAAAAGCCAGTTTGCTTAAAAGCGAAAAGGTTTAAAAAAATTTACGCTTACAAAAATATGATAATGGGAGAAAGTTTTAGGAAAGAAAACAGAAAGAACACTGAAAAATACACAACATGGTGCTACATAATAAATCCAAGCAGTCGCCCCAAATTTGAAAAGCATTAACACGACATTCCAATGATCACATGCTACTTGAGATGTCAATTTCTCTATCGTTACCGGACGATTTGCAGACAAACTAATTCAGAAACTAATGAAGTCACGGAAATACTCCCTCAAACGTGACAGAAAACTTTGATTTGACAATCATTCTAAGTGTGACTTTTAAAGAAGTTCGTTTGCAGTCTGCAAGTCGTACAGTCCGAACACACACTAAATTGAAATTAGTTTGTCTTCTGCTACAAAAATCAGCCTCCCTCTTGAAGGTGCAATCATGCTAATTGATCACACCAGGCGAAATAATACCGATTTCAAACACACATACACGTATGTACATGAAAATGACTATGCTGACGTGATAAATCCGAAAAGTTGCTCTTTTAAAAATCACTAAACTGCATACATGGATATTCATAGCAATCACTACTTATCATTGTCAACTCTGGCAGCAACTAGTAATAGTTGAATATTTGAAACACCCCGAAATAATACACAGAAACAAAGTCGATCAACTTCTACCAGTATTAAGTTACTTTTCTCCAGAGCAAATCTACATAATGGACACAATATCCACCATTAAAGACATACCAAAAGTATTTGTACATTTGAAAGCTTTGTAGCCCCACATTTTTTGCTTTTAAAACCAGAGCTTTAGCGCTTTTAACGGCATCATTCTGTATGTAGCTACTGTCACTGTATAGTGCATACTAATGGTGGCGACATTTACCTTCGCTTCGGGTTTCACAAACTTTCTTGAACCAGCAATGATGCTCACAAAACACGAATACACAAACTCTTCCGAGAGCTTGTCACCGAAGCAGCTGAAATTTTCATGAAGCTTCCGAATGGATCGTTCACTGTAGGACAATAGAGAGAGACAGAAGGAGAGATCACGCCACTGTCTTTCACACCTGCATAAAACATTTCCAAGTCAGTTAAGTATGTGTGTGTGGCTCAATAAGGAGTGCTTAGAGAGGTGTTTTCAACTGGGGTTCTGTGAAACCCAACTGTTTGCCTTAATAACATAATAACTTTCCACATACCAAAACATACACACAAACTAGACTTCACACGTGCAACAAACACATGAAAACAGACCCCGATTCTTCTGTAAGAACCAGTCATTCGTGTCTATGTCTTTGACAAAGCAATGAATTTAAGTAAATGTGGTCTTGACTGTGGACTGAGATAGCACATACAGCAATAGCTTCAAATGTGATAAAAAAACAAGTAGGCGTACACATAATTACGGAAACATAATCTTTCTTCCTATCCTCTAGAGAGAAGCACCACAGACCAAATATTGCCTATTGGGGCAGTGCAAAAAATTTCAATAATCAACATACATAGTCAACTGCACAAATTCATGCCGGTCAAAAATTAACACTAACCTTGTAGCACGAAACCTGTGACACAGTTTCTCGACGAGACTTTCACACTGGCGATCTTTCTGAATGAATGACATCAGGAATCTGAAACAATGAAGAAAAAACCGCATCTGCTCAACAATGCCACAGAATTATATAGAAAAACTGCACCCAGCCTACCTACCAACTGTTATATAGAGGGTGACCACTCTCCGGACACTGCAAAATTCCTGACATTTCCCTGACAATATGTGGCACTCTTGCCCACGTTAAGTGGTACTCGTAACATGCCTGTATTACTAGTGTTAATGTCAATGATCAGAATATGAACTTCAACATGACTTTATTATGCAACAAATGACAAGATCAATATGTATATATCTAGCTATGTGCAGTTTTTCTACGACATGCTAATGTTTAGGCTACTCAGTCCACAGCAACACAAAATTGAAAAAAAGATGTCATTTGGAAGCCTTCAGTTCAGCTATCTGCTTATCAATTTCCCGTGCTTGTGACTTCAGTGCAACTAGCAATAACCAGTTTTTGGAACCCTTTTCCATGACAAGGTTTACTCCCTGACAATTCCCCGACTGTTAGCAAATTCCCTGACATTTCCAGGTTTTCCAGACAAATGGTCACCCTGTATATAAGCAAATGCTCTACAAAAGAATAAATTAAACACTGATATACGATAAGCCGAAGCATAAGTGAGTGAGGTTTACCGTCCCACCCGACACATGGTAGGTCACCTCGGGGACGATTTTTTACAGGCTACAAAGCCCAACCAACGACGTCAAAACAATGAAGGACAAAATGATCTGTTCAGACATGAAAATCAATCTCACAAAAAACTGGCTGTGGAAAGGGTAAAGGAAAGAAAGTAAAAATTCTTGTTAAAAATATAGTGATACAAATACCAAAAAGTTTTAGAGTAGCACACAAGCATACGTGCTGGCAAATTCACCTTTGCCATAATAAACTAGCCTTACAATCGGACTACGCACATTGTATAGAAGCGCCAAAAATGCTGTACATGAGGTATAACCTGAAATGAAGTATACGGGTGTAGATAATAAGTTTCACAGAATGTGGTCAAGTCGAGGTTTCAAACTGTTGTGGTTAAAAATTGCCTTTACCCATTGCTCTGGCACTGGCTTACACAACAAGTTGTACTACCTTACAAATCGTGATTTACCTCTCTTTGTGTAAAGAAAGCATCCACCATTAAAATCAATTTCATTTACTGTTAAATCCAGTCCAACCATTCTTCAGAGTACACATAAAAACAATACATTCATAACGTATTACACAATGTCACTGAGTAATAATAATTTATAGAAATAAATATGTGGTATCTAGCAGAAACAATGTACCTCATAATCTGTTGGAAATTGTCTTCGGCAATACCAACATCGGGATCTGACAGACGACTTATGACATCTGGCAGAATATTATAAATGGCATTTCCCTAAAACAACACATGTTGTCAAATGTGACATACTTAAGCGTACACTATTGTATTCATTAAACGAACAAGTTATTTTATTAAACGTAAAACTTTTGAGCAAATACTTTTTTTAATCACATTAATCGCTGCAATTAAAAAACTTAACCGTACTTTAATGTGCAATTAACGCATATACTTGGGACGCGTAAAGGACCACAACGGGCCCATCCGTCCATATCACGTACTTTGATGGCCTTACATTTCCCTATCAAGTACATCACACGCGTTAGCCCGATGGCACGCGAGTATATTATGAAAGATGCTTTGAAGGACATCGCGCTCCCATGGTCGTGTGTTTGTAAATGCACAGTGTCACTGATTTTGCATTATTTCAGTAACAGCTCTAAGAATTTTTAACAGTGTTAATATCCTTAGGCGATTTTAACGTGTTAATTAACAATTATTTGAGAGCTATAATTGAAAGCGATGACCAGATTAAAGTCATACTCGTTTGGCAAGGTCGCTGAAGAAGACGCGAGCGAGACCAGCAATCTGAGCGTTGTCGTCAATTATGCATGTGGCCATCTCGCTGATCTGACCTTTGACCTTTATCATGTCGTTCAGAATCAGATGCGATAGCACGAGCAGCGTGTTTTTGCGCACAGGAGTCGATTCGTCGCGCAGTCTACAACACAGCACAAAAACGGCTGTATTCTGAAAACTCTTTTGCTGCTGTAAATCGCCAACACACAATAAATATACTAGCATCCTTCCTGCAATTGCACATGGAATAACCACAAACCAACTTTCAGCTTGGTATAAATGCCAACTATTATGTTCATATACTAAGTTAGTGTTTTTCAGCCTTTTCATTAGAACAGAACCCTTTGAAGAGTCGTAATTTCTCACCGAACCTCATGCAGTGATATTAGGGTTTGTTCTCCTCTCATTTGACAGAAACATCATTTTCCTATACTAAATTATGCACACAAAAAAACACCGACTGATACAGGTGTATATGTGCAAAACTGTAAATTTAGCCTAAATCAAAAATTAATTCATGTGGCCAGAATAGCCACTATTACCAGTTACTTTACTGTTACCCTTTGGTATCAGCTAGTGGCAGCAAACACGTCAGTTGTGCAAAACTTGTGCTTGGTGATATCTGCAAAGCAGTTAAATTCGAGGCCAAATGTGTGCGGCTGGCACTCACCAACCCTTAGGTTCCAGAAAACACTGGTTGAAAACCATTGAATTAACTAAACCGTAAAAAAATTCAGAAAAATTAAACTGTCCTTTTATCTAACACTGCATGTGCTCCATTCTGCAAACTTAGCCCAAAAAATCTCAATCAGTGATGAAAACCGCATAACTGACATCAAGCTCCCTGTATTTTTCAGAAATTGGGAACCCATCCTGAAATCCTGGAGCTTAATAACAGAGCCAAAGCAATGAAAAAGCAACCACAAATAGTCAAAACCATACAATGCAGTTACGTAATGTAAAAAAAACCTGACCAATGCAATAAACCAACAAGCAACAATTACTTATGCAATTAATACAAAAACTCCACAACAAAAATCTGAACGACAATCATCGGATTAAGCAACAACGTTACCTTATTCAGTGCCAAACATACACAACAACCTGAAGAGTGGTAAGTTCTGAGCCACATTGGTCGCTTCGTTAAGGGAGAGGAGGTTCCTTGATTGCAAGTCTTGCTGTATAGTCTTTGAACCACATTGCATGAGGTGGTCTCAAGTTGTCCAAGAGGAGAGGCCATCAAGATCCTCCTAGCATCCTTTTGTCCACCATTCGCTGAATGTGCCCAAACAGGGAGAGATGCCATTATTGGACCTTGGCTGAGAGAAGGACAAAAATACACGGCCATAAATAGATTTGTGTCTACTGACTGAATAATCTGTGTCACAACTTACCTGGCATATATATGTGCAGTCCACGGTTCAATGAGATTAGGAAATCTGAAAGTCAGATCGCCGAGGGCAATGACGGCGTTGGCCCTAACCACAGCATTGCTGGACTTCTCCAGTATCGTGAACAGCAACTGAAGGTGCTTCTCACAGAACTCGGAACTGCAGCAAAGGAAGTCACAGCCAAACAAACAATTTGACAAAATTTCTTCACATATCAGGTGAAACAGGTAAAAAAGTAAAGTTCATTTATATCGTGCCACAAGGCTCATCGGCGCTGTGTGTAACAGGGCCGGCATTCAGTCTAGACCACAGCTCAAGTCTATGCTTAAGGACTTCGGCCTGCAGCTACACAGCCAAACATATCCCTAGACTGCAATTTTAATGGACTCCACCCATGCAATCCTCTCCGCCTCCGAAATGACCTATATTGTGTCGAGTGGGGCGTTAAACTCTACTCACTCACCCATGCAATCCACGTAGATACGTGGATAAAATGCATCACATGAGCAATAACTACAACTGCTTTTCCGGTTACACACCTTACGACCATGAATTTCGTCAACGCCAACGTCGCCGCTGTGTGAAGATTTGGATCACTGTATCTCGATGGATTGCTGCAGATTGCGACAATCATAGGTTCCAGTACAGCCAGTAGAGTGTCTGAACCTGAATTGCAGCCACCATAATTATGGTTGTTTCATTAATCATATGCAGACCACAGAGTTAAAAGGTAAGGTAAGGTTCATTCACATAGTGACGCATGCCACATACGCCACCTCAGTGCATCACAGACAGGGACGGTATTCAGTCTAGGCCGCAGCTTAAGCCTGCCCTCAAGGACTATGGCCTGCAGCCATACAGTGGTACATAGCCCTAGTCTGCGATTAAAGGTCTCCACCCCCATAATTCATGTAAATGCATGGTTTACTACTCATTTACCGATCCCAGAGAGATGGAAGGCTCAGTTAACCCAGTTGGCTTACCATAGCAGACAGTATATGCATAAAGTGGTAACCTGTTGACCACAGATCGGACACAGGGCAAGGAAATCAAAGACCAACATCATAAACACTGAGATACACTGCCAAAACGATATATGATGACACACAACAGACTAATAGGGTTTTAATAATAATAATAATAGAACGAATAGATTATGGTGGCATAAGCCAAAGCTGCGAGTTCACCTTACAAATGGAACAAAAATTTTGTATAAGTTATTAACAGGTCAACGACACTTCAGACCAAAAGAAACTCCTCGACTTTTCCATATGCACTACAGAGCCTCAGTCTTGATATGCTCATGGCACATCATCATCCAATTTGGTTTCACGACACTGAACCTGGGCTAAGCTACTTGCGGAAAAATATATTCTAATGAAATAAATCTATGACGCTATGCACTGCAATACACACTGAGACGTTCTAGAGTGAGAACAATCCGCTAATAAAGGACAACTTCAGAATACAGAAAATCGTGTCACAGTTAACCAGAAACAATGCGGATACTGTATGCCAACCAGTAACTATCTGTGTCTCAGTAATGCGACGTATACATTCAGCTTCAGCGTCATCAGCCACGGCACCTGCCAGCCCCATCTCCTCTTCGATTGTCTGATCTGACGTGTTCTAAAGTACAGTCAAATTTAGCTTATAACATGCATGCCAAAGTGGGTCTTTCATTCGCAGACTAATACACAAATACCATTATTACTAGACTTGCACACTGCACAGCTATGCACAATCAAAACTGTTCATATGACAGGCAGTTTTTATATAGATCTGAACATCTGGGGCAGTCACACACCACACTTCTTCACTGGGAAAGGTTGTGCCTAAAATATGGCCCAGCCCGGCCCAATGGTCTAAAATTTGATGGCATGGTCGGGCTTAAAACCCAGCACAGCTGGATGGCAAACAAAAGCTTAGGATTAGGGCTCACGCTTACCCCAGTTACATAACATACTTGTCTTGGCTCTGCATGAACCATAAAAATTTTGGCCATAATTTGCCTGACTGGTCAAATGTGACGCCTGGCTGGGTGGACAAGGCAGAGCCAGAAATTTAGACAATAATAATAATAATAATAATAATAATACGAAATTTATACAGCGCCATAATGCTGTTAGGTGGCTACAGAGGCGCTGGCAGAACAGGTAGGTAGATCGTCTGGCAAATGATGTCCGTCGAAATGGCACGTACAAGACTTCGGCGATCGAGCCAGGCTGGATGTTAGGCAGCAACAATGGAAAGTGATTACAATATAACACCGATATGTTAAAACCTATAAGATCCACTATTTTAAACCAGGTTTCTCTCCCCCTAGTGACCCAGCCACAAACGTGCCCTGATTCTTGCCAGATTTTGCAGCCATATAAATAATTCTTCACTTACTTGCCAACTTCAGTTTTACAGTAAGCAGGTTATCATAACAAGTCCAGCAAATTGCACGCGAGCACAAACTATATGAGATTGTACAATACACACCTTATGGCTTCTGGTGGCACTTGCTGCTACACTGACACTCGACGCGTTTTTCGACTTGGATCCTTTGCCAGCATCTGTCTTCGACTGCTTGTTAGCCTCGCAGACGGCCCTTCTGCGTTTCAGCTCTCCGAACACGGCAACATCCAGATGGATCAGTTCTTGCAACGCGACGTGACCGCAGGTGAAAAGAAATCGTGAAAGAACGACTGATGAGCACCTTGGCACCTCCGACTCCATCTCCACATCGTCTCCATTACCTGAATAATAATGAAACTTGTTCATGAGTTGATTTGATGGATCGTTATCGGAAAATTTATTCGCAGTTTTTCAACTGCTCTACAAATCATCATCATCGCTAAAATAATAAATTAATGAACTAATAGTGTGCTTATTACAAACACCAGTTAGCAGGAAAAATGTACAGTACAATATTTTGAATAAAAAATTGCAAAAAAAGCTCCGTTGCACTTTCTGGCTTGCACTGGTTGCTCATAATTCTCTGCACACAACCAAAATATTGCCAAATCCCACTTACTAATACTAAAAACACACGGAGTCGGAAACTGGAGCCGATTTTCAGAGTAAAAACTGGAACTAATTTTGACGTCATTTTTTTATGGAATCACAAACTGTCTGGAGCCAAACACTGGAAATAAACATGTCTGACTAAATTTATGGCGATGCTTTCAGCCCAAGTTTTTATTACAGTTAAAGAAAATGAATGTCAGAAGGTGAAAGCAAGTCACAACTGTTTATTTCGATCACGTGCTTCTCTAAAATTGACCTCGGAGTAGAACACGTTCTAATCGGAGTTGAAAATCCGAGCAGTAAATCAGAGTCGTTTTCACATGATACACGTTCAAAAATTAGGTTCCGATATTCAACCTCTATGACTCCAAAAATCGGCGCCGGCTTTCAACCCAATGAGTCTTCAACGTAAGTCCCGGCATAAAGTGATGCCCAGTGTCTCTAAACAGTGGATGGGAACAATAGTTGTTCAGACCTTCTGTTTCAGGCTTTGGTGGCAACAAAGCAGCAGCCTGTTTCTTGATGACATCTGCACAGATAACGTCCGGATGCTCTGCGAGTCGATAGATAAGAGTTATCGCTTGTTCGGCCATCGGACACCAGTTGTTTTGGTCGACTTTGAGCATACCTGTAACAGTTCATTCAGTCATGCACATGATGTAGAATAATAACAGTATAAATAATCTGATCTATATTGCTATATAAATTAGATCATTTGGGAGCTACAGAGGCAATCAAAGGAGAGTATTTAGGAGAATGAAAGCATTTAAAAGAAAGAAATGTCTTTATAAGCAATCCGAAGCCTGAAGCACTGTCACTGATCAGAATTTCTGCAGGTAAAATGTTCCAGATTGTAGGGGCAGAACAGCACAAATAATGTCTTCCAAAGTCAGTGATCAACAGATGTTCAAATCAGCCATATTTACAACAAAACTCATGCTTAAAAATCAGCTTATTCAACTGCATTACATTTACACCATATGCATATATACAAGCATTTATACTCGGTAACTGACAATAATGCAATACTATGGTTAAGGTCTGATATTTTATTCTGATCCCAGTTCATCCAGATGCACATTTTGACGCCGTCCATTTTAAAGTGCCGAAATGTGCATCTGCATGCAACACAAACAGAAATCCACAACACAAGAATTGCAAAAAAAAATTCTCAGTCACGCCGATTCATTAACATTAATGTAAACATGGATTACAATAACTGCACAGCAAAGAAAGCAGCCAAACAAATCATCAAAACAGCCACAAGATTCAACTACCAATGCAGTTTTTTGTATAGCCATGTGCGACGAACCTGTTACCAGAAGCGTCGAGAGTCTGTCAAACAGTTCATGATCCTTGCTGAAGCGGAATGGCTTCTGACAGGCACCAGACTTACTCTGCATTTCACATTCACATATACCTTTCGATATCAGGATAAATACTTTTACTGTCAATTTTCTCTCAGCGATAATTACCAGCACAATATAATAGCATTTTAAGAAAATAACAAGGGCTCATGCATTGATGACCAGCACATTAGACTATAGTACCTCCCTCCAAAAAAACACAAAGACTTAAACAAACTGCAGTGTTTTAATTTATGAAGTATTAGCCAGCAAATTTTAACCAGTTTAGTTATTTTGGAGAAAGTCTTCAGCTCTACTCTGCATGAAAACTGAAGAAATTAGTTTTGGATTTGATCTAAAGGAGATAGACTAAATAAAAAACTAAAAACCTACTGCAGTAGAAAAAACGCTAGTTAAGGTGATTACCTTAGTGGACAACTTGGCCAATGCCAGGCATGTATCACGCGCCAACAGGTAATCAGTATCGGCTCTTGGTCCAAGTCCTTCTTGTATCAGAGTGCCAATGTTACTCTGTACCGTCCCCACCTCAGCACTAACCACCAGAAAAACACATACATCCCATTTGCATTGGCAACAGCCACTAGCATTTAGGTTTCACCCTGCTTTAAAATTTTGCTAAAACACTGGCTTTTATTGATTCACTGCCCAATGACGACATTACATAGGCCTAACAATACTTGTAACTTCTCTTTCCATTCTGTATATTGTCTGCATATCTTGTGAATAAACCTCCAAATTAGCTGACTAAACCGTGACACAGAACAAAATCGTTGCATTATACAACTGCTCGTTAAACAGCCAGAGAGCCAACTGACAAAACACTTTCAGTACTAACCTACTTATTTATTACTTGTTAATCTGCCAAACCTTAGTAATTCATTGGGAACTGGGAATTCTACTGCTCAAACACTGAACACAGTTTAGCATAAGGTTAACAAGATTGTGCATCCCATATTGCCATTATGTTAAATATGTTTTTCTAGTAAAGTGACAGGCTTAAGATGTGCAGACAGGGACACAAAAATAAACACCACAAAAATGCCCACGAGCGTGTGCAAAAATTGGCGTACCCGGCAACCATGCCAATCAGCAGGAGAGCGCCGCGGCTCTCGGTTTCCGTCGTGGGACTGATCTTCATTGCAAACTTCTCCCAGAAAACTTGTATCACTTTCGAGTTCAGGTCACCGGTGTGTACAAATTCCTGGATCTAAAACAGCGTTTCACACTGAAATTGCAGGCGTTCCGATGAAATTACAGGTTTAATAAACAGTCGTCGTCGTCGTCGGTGGTCAAATACAGTCATTCTTAGACCTCCACTCGTTACTGCCACACTGTCAGTCGGCATATAGACGCGGATTCTCGACAGAAACGGCACTTGTTAAAGTGTATGCTGATCACTGCACTTGACTCCAATACCTACAGCCAAGCCGTTCTAACTCTTCTTGATATGACTGCAGCGTTTAACACTGTCGATCACAGCATCCTCCTGCAACGCTTGCAACGATCATATGGAATATCTGGTAACCCGCTGGCATGGTTCACATCTTACCTGGCTGCCAGGAATAGTCTGTTCGGTTTAGAGATAAGCAGTCCCCCAGCTGTCATGTTCCTCACGGGGTCCCACAAGGATCCGTCTTAGGACCACTACTGTTTATTCTGTACGTCGCCGATGCAGCTGAAATTCCCGAGAGACATGGTCTCGGTTCACATTTTTATGCCGACGACGCCCAGCTGTACCTTACTTGTCGTCGTGATGACTCTGCCACATGTGCCAGTCGCGTCTCCAACTGCATCAAAGAAACTGACCAGTGAATGGCGGCAAATCGCTTGGCAATGAATCCGGCAAAGACTGATGTCTTATGGTGTTCCACAAGTCACCAACCATCTGATCACACTTACACTAATTTGCGCTACAGTTCTACCTTCCTCTGAAGTGCGCAATCTCGGCGTGGTATTCG
>Ga0056116_1000747_pt1 | contig 11636 bp, 6 predicted proteins | sample WorMetOlspDAHAB2_FD_67352 | JGI IMG/M metagenome (GOLD analysis project Ga0056116, IMG submission 67352) | Marine gutless worms symbiont microbial communities from Max Planck institute for Marine Microbiology, Germany - Olavius sp. DAHAB.2 ...
TTGAATTTTTTCACTAATATCTACCTTTTAACCAAAACGTCATTTTCACGGCACGATGTATCCTAATTGTGTGGAAAATGCTGTCAAATCTTAACCTGGTCAGTTTTGGTAGTATAAGGTCGCAGTTTGGTCAGTTTGAATTTCCTATACCTCTCGTAAGGTTTTTTCGACGTGGTTTGGCAAACGGTAGTTGACACGTTAAGGGATCAGTTTTTGTGTTTTTTTTTGTCTCACTGTGTAACTGAAACGCACAGGGTGCTGTGTGTACGCCGTGTGTGGAACAAAGCGATTGTAGTCTAGTTAGCAGTATTGTAAATATGTGTCGATGTGTACTGTAGCAACAACCGACTTGTTCCGCCTGGGCTATTGGAAGACATTACTAATCAACTGGCACAAGATTTCCAAAAGAAAATAAACGCAAAGAAAATGTGGGACACAGTAATTTGCTGTTCGTTGACACTTGCTCTTAGTCTGTCTGCCAGTATTATCGGCTGCATCTATCAATGTGTACATGTTGACTGATGCAGCATGTTTGTGGACTACACGTGTTCCATGTTATTTTTGGTTGGAACCCTTTTCGTTTAGTGATCTACAGGGTGGCCCAAGAAAGTAAACCAATACCAAATTATCAATATATTGTACGAGGGTGTCAGTGAGATGAGATGTTGCTGTCAAACGTGCACTATAATATAATCACTTGTTATTAAATATTCTATGCGTGGCGTACTTTGTGACGTTGATTACTGTGAGTTACTACGTGTTTGCGCCAGTGGGCGTGTCAGTCGTGGCTGCAGGTGGTGTACAGTTTTCAGTTTTTCGGAGTTTCAGGCGCCTGCTGAAAACTCACTGGTTTACTGCTGACCACAGCGCAATGTGAACAATTATTTATTGCGCTATATTACTTACTTACTTACTCGGAAAACTGCAATGTGGGTCAAATAACTTGAATGATGTCAGTATCAATTCGCCTTAGCAACTTAAGAATTCCGCTCCTTATTTTCGATGAAAACTAGTGCAAACAATTTTTTCTTTCTCTTTTTTTGTTACAGTTTATCTTTATACGCTTACCCATATTGCAAGTTCAATCGTGATATTATAAATAGGTCACATAGAATTTTTTATTCCAACTTATAATGTTCTTATGCTTTTTATACACAAATTGATGAAAAATCTAGCCTTATTGATGAGCTTTAATGTGATTTAAATGATGATTTGGGATAGTGGCTTTCCTTTTTTGGGCCACCCTGTATACGGGGTGGCCAAAAAATAGTAAGTCACTACCAAATGATCAATAAATCATGTTAAATAGTATTAAACCTGCCAATGAGATTAGACTTTTTGTCAACTTAAAAGTGTAAAACAAGTACTATGATATGTGTTTTTGGTACAAAACAGTCTATGCGTGACCTAATTTCTGACTTCAGTTATTGTTCGTGATCTGTGTTTATGCTGATATGGGTTGTATGCTGCAAATGATGTAAGCGCTCACTTTTGCATTTTATTTTAGTAAACTATGAATTCCATTTGTACATAATCTTTTAGATTGAAATTCTTGTAAAAAATGTTTTTGATATGCATCTCATTCTCTTTTTCAGTTAAAAAACGATTTTATCATATGCACTTCACAATTTTCTTATAGCAAAGCTTGAGGCCCATTAATTGATGACGTCACGACTTAGGTCACGCATAGAATATCTAATTGTAACTGATAATACTCTGGTGCTACTTTTACTCTCAAATTTGATTATTTTAGAATCTAGCTGCATTGACGAGTTTCAATTCAAATTTGATAATTCAGAAGTGGCTTACTTTTTATTGGGCCGCCCTGTACATGCATCTCGACAAGTCGCTCTCGTTTTCAGATATACAGTAGGCCCATCATGTTCAGTCCAGCCTATATGCTGTGGTTACATCTCTTGCTGAAGACGCGAAGCAACTTCGCTTTTGAGCATATATCTACGTCGTCAATCATTTTCAAGTCCGGCTGATTACACAGTGCTTCATAGTTGTTCACCCTTATAGCTTGTAACATATGGCTTGAACTTTTAGGCTTATCTTAATGGCATAGCTTAGCACCAGGTAGAATTGACATTTTTAGTTTTGCTATGCTATGTATAACCGATTGTACATTAATATGTATATACATTTAATTGTAGCTATTTTGATGCATTTCGCATTATTTTTATCAAAACAGTTCTGCGTTTCTATTTTGAAATCACATGGTGGGTGAAATCTGCAGATTGTATACCTATGAAATCATTTTTGAAATGTGAACTGTGTGCACTGAATTGTTATGAGAGTGTTACAAAGTAAAGATAGCCTACAGTTTGTCTCCACAACGTTTGTTGTTCATCTGCATATGACTGAACAGCTTACGATCTTACGATTATGTTCATGGTATCGCATATGCTGCTTCAGTGCAAATCTCCCGATGAATCTGTACTCCGTTTCAGAAACTGTTCAGATAATGGTTAGGCTATACATGTAGGAAACAAAATGTTGAGCTGTCAGTGACTTCTAATTTTTCTTAACTGCTACAAACACTATTTACATGACAATAGCCTATAAATATAAAATAGCCTAACGAAAGTTAGCGTAGGCCTATCAAATAACTACACATGTAGCATACGTTTACTATTTTATTCTAAAAATCAGCCTTGAAAATTGTAGGAATTGTGAAATGTGCGGATTTTTTTATTATTGCCAATTTGCCGGTGAAGTGGCACTAAGTGGGTGAGTCTGGGGGAGCGGAGTCATGTTGGTACGTGACCTTGCTATCGCGTACGAATCACCCAACCACACTGGCCTGACCAAACCAAGGGCGTAAAAATGCTGTGGAAGAGGAGACACTAACTTGTATAGACTTATAACAGCGGGTAGTCAGCATCTCCATGCAGTACTGTAGGCCTATACGTCCCCAGAGAAACAGGCAGGCGCGACCCTGATGCATCATTAGCACTGATGGGCACTAGTTGAAAAAAAGTAGTTAAACTATTTCTCAACTAATTTTTTTAGTTAACTTTTAGTTGAACTATTTTTTAAACTTAGCTCAACTGAACTGAATTAAAGCAGTTAAACTAAATTCAACTTATTTTCAACCTTTATCACACGTAGGCCTATACAAGTTCTTATGCAAACAACAGCAATACAGTCTCACAGGCAGTCTGCAACGTCATTGTCCACTGCAGAGGTTTTCAACCTTTTTTAAACTGTGAACCCCACAGACATTCCAAGCTCGGGTGGCGGACGACTATAGCTTAAGGCGCCCTGTCCTCAACTTTTCGTACCTCAGGTTGGGCCACGGGCCCGATTGTCGAAAAATCTTATGACGAATTTACAATCGTAAAATCGTCATAACTAAGTTACGACGAATTTACGATCGTAAAATCGTCATAAGATTTTTCGAAAATCGGGCCTCAGAATATGTCTTTGAGTTTGCGGATGCAATCTACTTAAATTCTGCTAAAGTTTGCTAAAAACGGTAGGCCTAACCTAAGTTACGCGCACAACATGTAAAAGTCATTTCACATACGGAAATAGCTAGCTATCTATTCGAAAAATGAAACAACCACCGAGTATTTATTCCACTGGTATGTCCGTTACACAGTTTTCTGTTTAGTGGGAAGGCTGTGCCTGTTTTGCACTACAGAGTTAATCCAAACATGGTGGTATGCGTGATAAACATATGCGTATTTCATGTTCAATGTCGAGTCTGGACCTGTACTTGGTCTTCATCGCAGTATAATAGCAGAGAATGCAGTTTCGCACAAGTACGTCATACACTACTTTTCTTGACTTGCCCATGGACCCCTTTGACCGTTTGACGCTCCCCGCGGACCCCTAAGGGTCCGCAGACCACAGGTTGAAAACCTCTGGTCTACTGCCATGCAGTCTTCAACCGGCTTGACAAGCTGCTATCAGAAAAGTTGACTATAACTTTTGGTAGGGTCATGTTTAGTTTTAAAATATAGTGTAATATTTCCGTTTTCCGTGATTAAAAAATCATTGTCGACAAAGGGACTAGTCCGTGAGTTGACCAGTCCGTTAGTTGACTGACTGCAAGTTGGTTTGTCAGCAAATTGTTTTCTGTAAGCATGTTGACACAGACGTATCATTACTTGGGGATTTAATTAATCGATTAACCACTGAGCAATGCCGCCAGTTAGTTAGGAATTGGAAGTAATGAGCTGAAGGACTTAACGTTTGCATGGCTTGGTACCCTAACGCTAACCCATCCCTAACGTGGGTACAATAAAGCGAACGTTTACACCCCCCCCCCACTGACCCTCTGACCACATTTCTGAGGGGGTCCAGGCTCCAGAACCTCATAACCCTGCTGTCTAAGTTGTGTTCAATGTATTGTGGATGTGTCGTGTCATTGATGTCAACTTGAGCGACCTTGAAGTAGAACAAGATGTGAGGACTGTTAGCCTACATCCATATGTACACGTCACATCAAGTCAAGTACATATTCTTTGACATCATTAACCATTAATTTGGGGAATTCCATATTGGGAAAATCGCTGTGGTTAAGGACCAACGACGAGAACTGAGATTTAATCAGTGTGTGTTGAGGGATCACTGTAGCGATGTATGAGTTCTCCCCGTTTAGAAAGCTTTTACTGGATCTGTCCCATAAGTTGACCACTGAAGACGGCAGTGTCTTACTTTTCCTTGCTGAGCTTGGCGATGGTGTCATGGAGAAGTGCCAGTCAACCGTCAGTGTTCTTCAGCAATTGGAACGATCGGGAAAGATCTCATCCACCAATTTGAAGTTCTTGAAAGATTCGTTCGAGTCTATGAAACGATGTGATCTTATCGGACCCGTTGGTAAATTTCGTCACATGATTTTCTTTTAATTTAGTTCTTAGGTTATTTGCATGCACCACTTTGATGTGTGCATGTGAAAGTGAAAGTAATACTTGGTACTCCATTTGTTGTCATTTTGTTCAATAAGGCCAGCAGTACAGTTCGCTACAATGTACTGGAAGAGTTTCATGTAGTTCACCGATGTGTTGATGGTAACCGGACAATTCGCCGACAAATCAACTGGCGGTCAGTCAAGTTGCGGTCTGGTCATGCAGCTTGAGGATTAGTGAACTCCGTGAAATGTTTCATGGAAATTTTGGCATACATAATCGCTCTAAGTGTGATATCGAATAGACAGCACTATTGGTAGACTGTCAATATTTGATAGGGTGAGGGATTATGGTTACGATCATGTTTAGTTTTAAAACATAGTGTAATATTTCCGTGATTAAAAAATCATTGTCGATGAAGCGACTAGTCCGTGAGTTGACCAGTGTGTTAGTTGACTGACTGCAAGTTGGTTTGTCAGCAGATTGTTTCCTGCAAGCATGTTGACACAGACATATGATTACTTGGGCATTTAAATGGCAGAATTTTCATTAATCGATAACCACTGAGCGAAGCTGCCGACCAGTTAGTTAGGAATCGGAAGTAATGAGCTAACCTTTGCATGGGTTGGTACAAGTATGATTACATATGTGTGTTGTCCATTTATGGTGATAATATCACTTTGTATGCCTTCAGATGACTTACAATGTGTGCAACTTATTTCATCTGCTATGATGTAAAACTGTAAATGCTGTATTTTGTTAAATTTTGTAGATTGCATGCTGTAATGTACTTTGTGCATACATGTATCTATACATTATTTATCGTGTGTGTTTTTTGATAGACGAATATTTAGCAGAAACAGGTCATAATGAAGCCAGTAATGAACAACATTTTGATTCTGGAGAAAGGAATGTCAGAAACGAAACTTGCTTTTTGCCCAACATAGATACGAACATCGGAATAACTTCTGCTGGTAATGCACATCAAACCCACCAAAGTCCGAGCTCTGATGGATGCCGGTTTGGTTCTGATGAATTGAATGCTTTCCTCGAAAGATCAGGATTGTCGTCTGACTTGGCCGATGAAACTGCTGTCAAGAGTTTTGCTGCCACACCCGGCAGAAGGGTCAGTCCACAAAAAGAAATGCAGCAGATGGACAGAAGAAGTCGGAGTCTTGAAGAGCAGTTTTCTGGTTCTGTCTCTGAAGCTAATGTATTGGCATCGCTGTCTTGTCCTGATGATGAAACTGTTGTAAAAACATTCCGCGCAATATCTGGCCACGACGTAAGCACTCCGTGTACTGATGGTGGAGAACATGGAAGGATGGTTGGCCTCACTGAATGGAATGCAACTGTCCAAAGTGAATCTCTCTCAGCTACTTTGTCGCAAGTTGACTGTGAATCATCAGTTGAAGTTGATGGTCCAGGTCTGGAGATTCCTCAATCACCACCACCAACATCAGTTGACAAAAGTTCTGCAGATGATTCAGGTTATGTTGAACAAGCTGGGACTCCGTCTCCGGTGGTACTGCACACAAAGTCTGTGAGAGCTTCCAGTGCCGTAACTGGTCACAGAAGGCTGGCAAACGATGATGGTGGTCCCATAACGCTGAGAAATTATCAGCTAGAGCTTGCACAACCCGGATGCGAGGGCAGAAATTGCATCATCTGTGCACCGACTGGATCCGGAAAAACGTTCACCGCTGGCCACATCTGTATGAAGAGGCGCGACCTTGCCATTTCCCAGCAGCTGAGGTTCAAGTGCCTGTTCATTGTCTGCATTCGCAATCTCATTTCTCAGCAGCGACATGCCTTGTGCCGCATTATGCCAGAGAGTGGAGTCGTCTGTGGGATGGACGACAAACTGACGTTGTCGGAATATTTCCAGCAGTATGATGTTGTGGTGGCCACTGCTCAGGTTTGTTTTTCTCTCAATTTTAGCTGAGATTTTTGTCATCTTAGGCATAACATTTTTTCTCGTTTTTTTCTACAGTTTTTTGGTTTTGATTTTGTTTTTATTGCTATTGTCATTTTTTATTATGTACTATTTTGATAATAAATAAATGCATCGGCATCGTGCTTATTTTGCTTCTCACATTTTGCTGTGATATACCACTGAGTTTGCGATGTGGTGCCAGACCTTCAGTGGTCTTCCCAGACGAAGAGCAGTCCAGCCTAATTGCTGGCATTATATTTTACTGCTTGGCTACAGAGGCCTCTTTGATTTTGCTGGGAATCGAAAGGCATGATCAACATGGCCAACTCAAATCAGGTGGTTGAGCTCAAAACTGTATGTGTTAGGCCAGCATGCCATTTTGTCGAAATAAATGAGATGTATTAGCTGGCTATTGTTGTCTGAGATGTAAGCCATGGACCATTCTGTCTTGATAGTCAAGTGGTTAACAGCTTGGCTACTATGCTTGGATTGCGAGTTTAAATATAGAAAAGTCAGCAAAATTGCAGTTTTCTCTGCAGGCTGATAGTGGTTAAGGTGGGAGTGGTCTAGACTGGTTGTGAGAAGTCCAGCACCTACTCACTGATGTCTGATACATGCTTTGTGTTGGAAGACTCAGTGCTCAGGACGTTGGCGTTTGGCTGACGGACTTTCTCTTGTGGTGCCTGTAGTTATTTCTGAATGCACTGAACACGAACGAGCTGACGATCAGCGACATTGATCTGCTGATAATGGACGAATGCCACCACACCACGCTGAGCCATCCGTACAGCGCCATAATGGAGGCGTACTACACCACGTGTCGCGAGAATCCCAGTGCCCGGCTGCCGCAGATCATCGGCCTGAGCGCCTCTCTGGGAGTTGGATCGTGCGACGACGACCCAAAGGCGCACTACATCCGCATCTGTGCCAACCTGGACTGCGAGTGCATCACGTACGTTCGGGATGCGGAAAATGTCCGCGAGCTGCTCGAGTTCAACCCGCCGCCGAAGCGAGACCAGATCGTCGTGGTGCCGCCGTGCAGCATGGACGACGAGTTTGCGCAGGAGGTGATGTCACTGATGGCGGAGCTGGTGACGCTGTCTGGTGTCGCCGACCCCCCGCATGAGTTCGGCACTCAGCAGTTTGAAAACTGGGTTGTACAGGTACGGCCGTAAATAGATAAATTGTTGTTGCTGTCTGCTTTTACCTACTGCCTACTGTTATTCCGCCACAGTTACCAGCTTCGGTCGCTGTTCGTTTGCTGTAACCAGTTAGACCCCCAAGCCAAGTTTTTAAAAAATTCCAGATGGCTGGAAAGAAATTTTGGCAGATATTGGCGAATTATTGTGAAAAGTAAAAAATACGGCTAAAATTTGGCTGACTATACCAACGTTTTCGGTTGAAATACGGCTGAAATATTGCACACAACACAATAAACTAGAAAAGAACTGTCAACAACAGTCATGATGAACAAAGCAGACAAGTGTTCTGCAGTCTGTACATACGACACATGGGCTGCTGTTAGTTCTGCACAACAACAGATTTCTTCTACAACGCAAGTTCACAACTTATGTTGAAACTAAACCTGTGATTGTCATGCACGAAACAGACACGCTAGTCAAACTTTTTTGGCGGCCGATTTGGGCTTGGTGGTCTATAACTGGTCCTGCTGCTTGGAACAGTCTCCAGACGAAGCTGCAATGCATTCCAGCAGTCTTGTCTTTCAATCAACATCTCGAAAAACAGTACAGTTTCACCAGTCATATCCTCGCTTTTAGACATTGTTGTATTAGTTTTTATTGCTTTTGAAGTTTCCTCTCGTTTGTAGTTTTTATTTTACTTTATCTTAATCATTGAATTCAAACAGTTTATCTCCTAATTCTTTTTTTACATATACTCTTATGCGCCTCCGCCCATACCTTGTACAAATTCACATCAATTGATTGATTGATTGATTTATTTATTTATATATCTATTCAGTAAATACGTAAGTAAGTAAGTAAGAGAATTTTTAAAGTGCAGTTAAATGGTGGATTCACACTGCGCTAACTGGGTGCCATACGACGTCAGCCAATCGACAGCGGCCTCGTCTGCAGTGTGTAGACGTTGTAGACCACCATTAAGTCGACCCATGTCGGCCCGACGCCGGCTCTTACTAACAGCCAGTGCCTTCAACCACCTTAATCCTACCAAATCCCGGCAGTCGCAAAACACTACTACGCAGAACTCGCCGTTTCTTTTCCAGCAATGGCCAAAACCATTGCTTATGTTCGTTGCACCCTACCTAATTGGAGGGATGACCAGGCTGAGTGGGCCTGAGCAGACTTTAAAAAGTCGGGATGATATACCGGCCAAAAGCGGTCACTAATCCCAGTACTAACCGGACTCGACGTAGCTCGACTTTTTCCATGTAGTCAGCGCCGTTGCCGTAGCCAGTAGCCGCGTGTGTGATGTTGTGAGCGCAGATAAGACTGGAAGCGGACAAGAAAGATGCCGGCTTTCTCTCGGCTTCGGCTGCTGCTCTCCAGCTAATGAACTCGGCACTTCTCGTGTACAAAGAACTTCAGATTCGCGATTCGTTCAGCGTTCTTGACGACTACTTCGGCCACGAACTCGCCGCCATTCCGGAGCAAATTCGCCAGCTCTACGCTAACCGGCGAGACACGCTGGAAAAACTTGCTGCCGCGGAACCGTTGTGTGGAGACAATCCGAAGCTGCTGAAGCTGTACAACCTGCTCGACGATCTGTTTTCCGGTGACGATGATCCTCAAGGTACGATAGTTTTGTGCTGTTCATGCTTGTCATGCTGTGATAAAAGGCTGACTGGGCTATTGAGAAATTTTCGATACGAAATACACGTGTTATTCCTCGTGAACTAGTACTAACGGGAATGTTTTTCGGACCAGAGAGGTTTAAAATCGACTCTGCAAAATATAAGAACCGGCGCTGCTGTACGTTTTCATTCTCTTCACTGCAAGTTTTGAAGTCGTTACTATATTGTGTTGCGCTGTCAGATTGCGTGTTTTCCCCATCAGTTGTTTTATTCCAGTCTTTATTTCGAGTTACTTTGGTTTCCGTTTTCACGTAACCCAACTCCCTCTCTCAACGTTTGGTTTAGAATTTGGGTTCCACTGGCCTCAGGCTGTGGGCAACATATCCTCTCCGCGTTTCAGAAACTTCATTCTCCCAGTACTCTGAGGCAGGGCCGGCTTCAGCTGGTTGGAGGCCTGGGACACAGGTGGGAGACTGTAGAAGCTTGGGATGAAGAAAATGCATTAATGAGCATTAGTATTTTAATAATTATATTATTATCAGTATAGGAAATTCAGAATCATACATGCACCTGCGAGAAACTAAAAAAATCAATGGTTTGGTGGGAGACCCTCTGTTGGCGAGGTCCTGGCCGGTTGGCGGCGTGGCTCAGTTGTTAGGACTTTCCCTGATCTGTGCCTGACCTATGGTTGATATGTGACCATTTCGTGGGTAAGGTGTCCGCTGTGGTAAACCAACCAGGCCAACTCAGCCTTCCATCCCTCTGGGGTCGGGTAAATGAGTAGTAATCCATGTAATTACATGGATTACGGAGGTGGAGACCATTAAACAGCAGACAGGCTGCGTACGGCTGGTTGGTCATAGGTCAGCCTGTAGGCGCAGGCTTAGCCTACAGCCTATAGGCCCTACGCCAGCTCAGTCTGTGACACGAACAGCGCCTCTGCATTGCGGTATGCGGCTTGAGGCGCCATATAAATGCCTATTCCTTTTGCCTTTGTTCCGCTGGGCACCCCCGTAAATATTGGGTCTTGAGATGAAACACAGCTTAGATATGTGTGATGTCTACATCTGTGTGTGGAAGGACTGCTGTTGACGAGGACAAGACTGTCCGTGAGTAAGTTGGTGGACTATGTGAACGGACAACCGGAGTTTGAAGGCCGAGTGTTTGCTGAGAAGCTCGTCGGTCAAGGCCAGCGAGACGGAACCATGACGAACGTGCAGCAGGAAAACACACTCCGGCATTTCCGTGCGGGTAATTTTCTTGCAACTCGTTGTTTTCTTTCTTCTCTGTCTCACGTTGTGTAACTTGACTGAACAGCTGTACTCGTTAAAAAGACTACTCAAAGATCTCACGACTGTGTACTAGTGCGGTTGGTTTCCTTATGAATTAAAAAAACTAGCAGAGTAAGGGCTTTTGGTTTTTGTCCGTTCCTAAACGTTTTACCTGTAAATGCCCACAAATGCAACAAGAGTAAAAGGAAATGGACGAAAATGATTTATTCAATGGGAATTGACGAAAACGGCCCATCGCCAAAACGGCCCAGACCAAGGTCCAAAACGGCCCGTATCAACCAAAACGGCCCATATTCTATACAAAAACGGCCCTAACTAATGTCTAAAACGGCCCTAGAGTCTGATACATTTCAGCAGATTATACGGACGAAGATCGCGATCATCGCCATCATCTCGGTTGATCGGTGTGTGGCTCGGTGGCGCAGTGGTAAGGGCGGTGGACTTGCGACTGGAGGTCGCGGGTTCAAATCCCAGCCGCTGCACTGTCGAGTGCAACCTTGGACAAGTTGTTCACACACGTTGTCCAGCGCCTCTGGTGTTACAACCTTATGGCGCTATATAAATCAGTTTAAATAAAAAAAATTAGCGCGTGTGAATGACAAAAATTCCTAAGTGCAGCAGACTAAGTATAGGCCAGCTCTCTGGTCAACTTTCGGGCGCACTATAAAATAGTTGTACTTTACAGTCTATTTATAGAGTTCAGTGGTGCACGCACGCACACTGACGTCAGCTTAAAATGGCCCAATTGGCTATCATCCAGGCTTCAAAGACTGAAG
>Ga0056116_1000748_pt1 | contig 11636 bp, 12 predicted proteins | sample WorMetOlspDAHAB2_FD_67352 | JGI IMG/M metagenome (GOLD analysis project Ga0056116, IMG submission 67352) | Marine gutless worms symbiont microbial communities from Max Planck institute for Marine Microbiology, Germany - Olavius sp. DAHAB.2 ...
AGTAAGTGGTCATTTAGGTTTTAGTACAGTATCCAATTCATAGTTATGTTGGTGACAGTGCATCTCTAGTCTCAACATTTTGGTGTAAAACATGGACTTGAGAATATTCAAAATGATTGCCACCAGTGGCTTTTTGGCAGCTCTAGAATGCACCAAATTCGATTTCGGCTGGGGCTCCACCCCGGACCCCACTGGGGGAGCTTACGACGCTCCCCCAGACCCCCTAGTCGGCAGCCTCGGCGCCTTTGGCGCCTCGACCATCCGCGCCCCGATTACAGGATTCCTCTTTTTCATTTTAAAATGTTGGCAGCTCTGAGATTCGCTTCCCAAAAACCCAGAAAAGGTACATAAAAAACTAGAGCAGTAGTGAAATTGAAATCTACAAAATACTTAACTGAACTGAGAAAACATGCAACGTCACAGAAACCCATCTGCTGCCCAAAACTACCCAGAAACCAGGGCCTAGTAGAAAAAAAACAGCTGCTGTAATGCTGAATATGTCGTAATGTGGGAGAGAGAATGACCATGGACAATAGTATAAATACATGTGAAATGTGTGCATAACCACTGACCAACCAGACAATAGTTTGATCCTAATCCTAACCCTAACCCTGCTACTCAATTGGCTTGCAGCAGTAAACATTGAACTAAATGTAGTCACATATCCTACGTATCCAGATAAATTCATACGAGAATGTTGTTGCTGTGTCGTTTTTACTAATTTACGTTGTTATTGTCACTCATAAGTTTGGTAATGTTTATAATAACAGCAATGAATACTTTCCAGTTCTCTGTTGCTGCCATTTGCCGAGATTCTGTGGGACCATGTCACAGTGTGAACTGCGTTTCCTATGTGCTGACCTGAAATACCTTACTTACATTACACAATCGTTGACCTACTGCTAGCCTAGATGCTTGCCTCAGAGGAACGTTATCCACTATGTAGACAGGAGGGTGCAGTATGAGTTGGGAGTTAAAACTAATCCTCTGGACAGGGCAACTGACTGCATACACACCCTACTCTTGTACTGTGGGCCTGTTATCTTCATACAGGCTTTGAGTGATATTGGCTGAGCTGGTGCAGTTACGTTTTATGGCAGTGGGTTTTGAGCCCGGTCCTATGCTCATACACAATCAATCAATCAATCAAACTATTTTATAGTGCGCCTAAAAGTTGACCAGAGAGCTGGCCAACTTAGTCTGCTGCACTTAGGAATAACTAAAACAGAAAAAAAATAGAACTAAAACATAAAACCGATGAGCAAAGAAGTCCGGTGAACAGTCTAGAGCCATGAGATCAGTCTGACAGACAGAAACAGACTAAGGTCTTGTTTGTTGGTTGAAAGTGTTAGAATATTTTGAATAATAAAATGATGATAACAAACAGGTGAATACACAACATCCCAATGATCTCACTCTTTGAGATTGCTGCTGTCAGTTGCACAGCAGGAAAGGTGTTTAACCTCGGTGATGACGGTGGTCCATATCGCAGTTGTTTTGGCAGTCTGACTGTTATAGCATAATGGTGACAACAGTACTGATTTTAACCCTACGACTCTCACTTTTCCAGAATTTATCCTGTTAAAACTGGGAATGTACCGGGCAACGTTGTCGTGCATCAGTGCAGTATTTCTCTCTCTTGTTTTCTGTTCATTTGTGAAAAAATACATGTACTTATTTATTTTCCCACTACCTGATGTGACTTGGTGACATGGTTAGGGCATTGGACGTGTTATTCGGAGATCTCATGCGAGTATAGCCCTGTGCAATCACTGGTACACGCACATTGCCTCCATTGCTAAGCAGTATAATTATTGTCGGCATAAGTTTGGGAGGTAAGTACGCACACCGTTAGACCCACACTGGCTAGCATCCATGGTCCTGCAGCTTAAGCTGGTGTCTGGATGTCGGCCGATGAATCAGAGACAGTTCCACCCTATGTGCCATGTAGCTTGGGAAGGACTTTACCTTTGTTTTTCTACCAATGCTTTAACGTTTAGGCCATATATAAAGTTTGTTCATTTATAGAAAGTTGATCGTGTCAACCACTGGCGACCGAGCTTTTCCGGTTGCTGCTTGCCGGCTGTGGAACACTCTGTTGCAGAACGTCACGTCAGTGCCGTCACTTACTGTTTTTAAGAAGCATTTGAATCCACCAATCTTGTCTCTATCCCTTCAGTGCCTGCACAGTGACATAATCATTTCAAACACTGTAATCATTCTTTTACTTAATTACTTACTCGTTGTGAAGTTCTGACAACAGTGCTGTCGGTATATGCGCAGACTTGTGGAGCCTCTGACCAACTCGGAGATTGCATGCTATCCAATCCACAGCATACTTTTTTGTGCCCGGGGTCCAGCCGAGAGTGAGGAACGCCGCTGTTTTGCATTTACGTGTAGCCATGGTGACTCCGTGGAAACAGCCATCTTCCAGTGCCATGTATTCCGATGCGATGTCACGGAGGCGGTAGTACCTGCTTTCATTATTTGTCATTATTATTCAGAGCACCGATTAACGCGACATGTAGTTAATATAAACTACAAGGATGCCTTAAAAGCCACATTGTGTGTAACTGGTGCTGAGATTCAGTGACAGTGGCAGATATAGTTAGAGCAGTTCAGTTTGCTGTATCTTATTGTACATGGCCATTGATGAGATGTTGACGACGGATGATGGCAACTCGTTCCAAACTCATGGTTCTGTTGCTGCAACGGCGCAGTCACCAGTTGTCTTTCAAATTTTTCACGGAACACTGAGAGCAAAGGATGTAGAGGACCGCAGACCACTGTAGAAAGAGACATTGGTTGCCCTTTGATGTTCCCAGGCAAGTTACTGTAGGCCTAGGTTGTGAAAACAGTTTTAGACCCACACAGTCAGACGGAACACTAGTGAATCTAGATGAACATCTGCATTGCAGAATGTGGACAAATGACAAAATGCTCTGAAACTCTATAATGACTGCCATATAGTTTATATACACTGTGATTTATAAAAGTGCACCCTGTTTGTTTGAAGGATACTTCTTTTCATGATTCGCAGTATATGTTCGTCCACTTATTGCAGCGAGAAGTTTGTTTTCAAAATTATTACCAAAAAAAATTAGGCACCCACCACATTTCATGGACAAGCCTGCAGCCCTATAATAAGTGTGTGCATTTCAACGTGATTGGCATTTTGACTTAAACTGGGGAAAATGGGTTGGCTGGTGATGTGCTTCCTGTCACTGATCTGGAATGAACTGACCTGTCATCTCAGCATCATCAATAGACTGGTTCCAACATCAGGTGAAATCTTTACTGTTACAGTGATTTTTCTGTTGTTGGCACTTTTGTGGTTTTTGCTTGTGTTCCTATCTTGATTACTTGAGCCACTGTAAAAAGTTAACTTATTGATTGATACTGAATGAGAGGAGTCTGCATGTACAGTACATAGCAAAGCTGCTCTACTGCTTTGCCACCGCGTTCCGCCGGCTGCCCAAGTCGCCAAGTGTTCTCTCCGACAGTTCGCTGGTGACCGAGGAAAGCACTTTCCGGTTTCACGTTGCGCTGGAGTTCCGCGAGTTTGATGGAAAGGGAAACTTTGTGACGTGCCCGAAGGACAAGAACGTTTTCAAGTTGCGTTCCAACGTCGAAAAGAGAATTATGATCACCGTTCTGCAGCTGAGTCATGCGCGTGAGCTCAAGATCGAAAGGTGAATTGACTGCTCTGTCTTCCATTCAGCCGCAGTAGTACAGTCAAAGTTGCATGCAACCAAGTACGGCTGTTTTGTGCACTTATTGGAGAAGAAAGAATCCGTTAGATTATTGCAGATGGATGTGGGTTTAGTAGTGTTTTCTTGTACCGTCTCACAGAAAAACAGTGATTTATTTTTATTTATTTAAGATTTTATTTTTTATGTAGAAAAATTTTTTCAGTGTCTTAACATTGGAACAGCATGGCATCATTCGTGCAGCATTCAGCTAGTGTTGCAAATGAATTTGACTGACAGTTCCAGACTTTGAAGTTATCTTATATATTTCGGTCCTTCTGTTTGTCTTTGTATTTTCACCTGCACTGTATTATGTGGATGGAAATCACTAGCAATAATTACCGACACTGGGCGATCACGTTGTGTGCTGCTGAAGTTGTATCGCTCATTATGATATGATAATACTAGAGTCTGTAATTGTATTAGAAAATTGTATGCTGTTGTTGGATAGTACTTTATACTGTAACTTTCGATGGGATGTCCTCACTGCCCATACTTACTTTCCAGTACACCTGTGACCTTGTCTGCCACTAATGCCTGGACTTTTCATTCTATCGCTATGATCTGAAACACGGCCTGACATCATTGACTCGGCATTATTTTTAAAAATCATTTATGCATTATCTTAAAACTTCTTTGTGTCAGCAGTTGTTATGTCAGTGGTTTTGAGTAAGTTATCTGCTACTGTCCTGTACTGTTTTTAATGTGCATTGTGAATTGTGTAAAGTGTATTTTTATGTGTACTTATGCTCACAGTCTGGATTATTTGTGTATTTGCAGGTGTTTTGGGCTGTTGGTAAGTCCCGGCAGAAATGTCCGAGACAGTGATATGCATGTCATCGATATGGTAATTGATTGCATCTTGTGTGAAGCCACGATAACTTGTACTCACAATTGTGAGGTTGCGTTTGCTTTCTATCACTGTTATCTATGGACAACAGCTGCACTAAAAGCCGAAGATTTGAGAATTACAGATTCATGAATGTCTTTCGTTCACATTGCTGTGACACCTGTGTGGTTGTAGTCATCACTATGAAATACGCTGTAGTTGCCAAATTAGGTGAACGGGAAGGTTCTGCAGTCCATATAATCGTGGGCATGGGTGTTCACCTTCCTGTTTTAGGCTTTTGAGTGCACAGGTGATAAACACTACATGTCCACTGTGATGGCAGACTGACGATTGTCTTCCTACTTTCTAGCAACATCACCCCTTTGCTAGTACCAACTTATACCGCTTGGTACCATAGGCATCTATGCTAATGCAGCTTGCTGAGGACGTACTTGACAACACAGTTGATGAGAACCGAACTTGTTACCTTTTCATCTTGAGTTTAGTGCCTTAACCACTATGCTATTCAGCCAAATATTGCGAAATTAAGGAAATAAAAATGAAATATCTGACACTTTGCATTGAACATGTAGCTGACCAACTAGTGAAGGTATGTTTTTTCTAATATTGTTGGAAACAATTGCAGTTTTTCTTCGCCATTGTTGAATATGACGTTGGCATTTCTTTCGGGTGTTTTGTGTTTGCAGGTGTCGATGGGTTTGAGCACCGACTTGCGATCGTACATGATCACTGCTAACTGGGACCCAACGGATCCACATTTCGAAGTGCTTAACACCGAGACTGCAAAGGGTCAGTAGATGACGCGCTGAAGATATCGTGTGTTACAAAAACGGGAATGTGCAAGTTGCCAGCAATAGAAGGAGAAATAATGATTAAGTGTTGTTTTGGGCATGCGTGAGCATAATATCAATTGCGTTCCATGCGTGGACATACTTGAACACTTAATCTAACCCTGACCCTAACACTAACTCATTAGTTCTAGATCTTCTATTGCTGGCAATTTTCACATTCATTTGATTTGGTAGACTTTATTGTGTGAAGTATTTGTTATATAGTCGTTTGCACATAGAGAATGCGTTTGCCTAAGTCAGTGTTTGTAAAATACATTAAAGGATAGTTTATGTTTGACCATAAATGGCTCAAATTGAATTTTTGTGTGTGAATTGGTTCATTGGTATTATGCCTCATGCATGCTGCTCGGGGGGGGACGTTTATTCACTACTAAGATGGGTCTCCCAAACACCGATAGCTATTATGGACAAACACTAACCTAAGCATGATGTGTTGCAGCCTGTAGGGTGCATATAGTTTATGGTATAACTATGGTAACCACAGTTGACCCTGTACTGTGGTATTGTATCCATGAGCCATTCAGAATGGTGTATTTGATCTTCCTAGTTTCCATTGGTGACCTGTCTATAGATCAATATAGTGACAACTTGGACGTAGTTTGGCGTATTTACGACCTCTCCTATTATGTGAGATTTGTCACAGTGAGATGGTTTTAGCAACTTTGCTGCAGTGACTTAACAGCTTGGCCATTCTACTGTTCTTTTGCAGTATATTGTGACAAACTGTGTCCTACATATATTGATAAAAGGACCATTTAACTATTCTATGGGCTGGCACCATCCCGTTTTAGGGTTATTGTAAACAAAAAAGCAATGCAAGACGAGGGGGTTATTTATGTTGCTGGTCATCCATTACTGAATAGGAAATGTACAAGACTTCCAGGGTGTATCCACGTCTGTAAGACCTATAGTATGTCGGGTGGGGCGTTAAACTCAACTCACTCACTTCTACAGGCTGTGCGCTACTACTACACTACTGCAATACGCTACTGTAAATAGTAACAACACACGTCTGCGTCATCTGGTTTCTCTCAATGTCTCACCGGTCGTAGTTCGTTTGCTTTGTGTAGATACTCGTGTTTTCATGACGATTGCCGTCGATCTCGTTCTTGAGGGCATCCAGGAACCGGTCCGCTTTCTCGTCGAGACACGAGCGAAAATATTTCCGACGGGAGAGCGTTTCTGGTACTTCACGACAAAGCCGCACGTTGAACAGTTCATACTGAAGCTGAAAGAGGCATGCTTGTGTTTTTAATATTCATTGTTTCATTTCTGGCTGTTGTGGATATTTTCTTTCTCTGGCCCTCGACAATAATGGCCTCTGCTGAATCGTTTCCATACTGCAGGGGGTTATTGTTGCGCCTGTAGAAAGAGATGGTATCTAACAGACTCGGACCTAGACTATTTCTCACTTTGACAAAGCTGGATGGCAGTTTGTTGAGACTTCGCTCTGCAAATGATGATGTGGTCCGGTGGCTGGCAAACCTTGGGAAGGGCCAACCTGCATACAAGAAGAAGAAGAGGACTGGGAGGGACCCTCATTCCAAAACTAGTTTGATCAAAAATATTTGAAGGTGTAAAAATAATTTTGGTGATACTCTATATCTGCATACACTGCCTGTTGGAGATCAGTTGACCGACATTCATGCGAGGTTCAAAAAGAAGGTTTTTTTGTTAGCAGTGCTGTCATTATTTTCCTGCTCCACTTAAACTTGGAATTAATGCTTTTGGCACCAGTTACCAAGCTTGTCATGGAATAAAGGAAATAAAGGACCCATTAATGTTGTGGCTGGTTCGGGATAGTGGTGGTAACGGCATTGGTCACATTTGCAAAGTTTGTCTACATTGAGTCTGGATAGTACTGGGATTGGTGACTTTTAGCGGGACTGCCATTCTGTACTCAGGCCACTCAGACTAGCCACCCCTGTGCGGTGAGTTATGGCGATGGTTCTGGCCAATCACTGGGAAGAAACGGCATCAGTTCTGCATAGGAGCGGGCCCTGTTTCCGGGACTGCTGGCATACTGGATACGTATGGGTCAAACTGTCGCCAGCTCAAACGTTGAAGAGGCTGACCTTCGTCGCGGTGGACTTTTCGGTCTGTTCCAGCGTTTCTCAAATTTTTTTGGTCGCGTACCCCTGTCCTCAATCTCCAACAATGCCCCGAGCCCCCTGTAATTTGAGCCTCCCCGGACCTTTTCTACAACGTTAGGCAACCATACAAATACGCCATTTTCGGCAAGTTTTTGTTAAAAAGAAATTTCACATTCCGACGTTTATTTTCACAGTTTTTTGCTTCCTTTTTTCCTTTCAGTAACACACATTCAAGAGATTGCTTTTTGAGTTTTTAGATTTAATGGGACACATGGGCCGGCTTACTCGCCACCATCTCCTTAATTCAGGACTCTGTCTTTGAGAGGACCAGGCACATATCATGTGGAAACATTGCCTCCAAGCGATTGTGCTGCTTATTTTTCACTACAATCATCACGGAAAACGATTGCTCACACCGATAGGTGGTAACGAATGGAACAATGACCTCGAATGCCTTCTTGGCCAAGTTGGGAAACTGCGCTCGGCAACAGCACCAAGACTCGCAAGCTGGAATGTCCATGAACAAAGCTTTCTTGTCGGACGAGTTTTGGAGATCAATCAGGAAAATAAGCATCTTTTTGAAGGCCCGCGCCGTACTCCCGGCCACATGCTCCCATACCCCCGAGGGGTACGCCGTACCCCCTTTTAGAAATCCTGGTCTGTTTAGATCTTTTCTTTTTCTTCTTTAGTGTTGTTTGTTATACGACGTGTTTCATCATCGATGGTTGTTGGCCATTTCGATTCTAGTGTGATGACTCGTCCGCTGGTGGCAAGAGCGCTCGACAACTGCGTTACGAGGTGCTGAGTATCGAGAGTCAGACAGAGATGGAGCGCAAGAAGTCGAGCATGACGCTGATGGGTCTGCAGTCGAGCGGCAAATCCAACTCGTCGCAGGAGATTCAGACGCCGCAGGAGGTCGACGCAGATCCCGACGATTCCGGTAAAAAATGGCACTGCCGTAATTAGTATGTTATTATTTTAATCACTATTATTATTTTACGAGTGCCTTCGCTGCAACATTTTGCAGCTGCGCGACAGCATCGTCATTAACAGAGTGGTGCCGGGATTAGGTCGTCACGAAATTTCGATATGGGACACCACTCCCGCAATGAGCACTTGGTTAACTTATTGTCGATATTTTTGTAAGAGTTTTTTTGTTAATTGGCTGTTCGGTGGCATTGTGATTGCGACATTTGATTGGCAGATCACAGGTTTAACTCCCATGTGCTCAACATTCAAGTGTGACCTGGTGCAAAACGTTTACATGCCTGCTGCTGTTAGTGTTCTGTTTTGGTATTTCGGTAATTTAATTTCTGGTTGTAGTTCATTGTGTCCAGTTTTTTCATTTCGAAAGGGATAAGATGCTTTTCATTTCCCAGTTGCAAGGCTTATATTGTATTGGTACAGTATCAGAAAACATGTCATGTGATTAAAGGCTGGATTGTTACATTGCATGCAATGATATTAAAACTGTTTAAAAACTATAAAACACACAGTTAAAATGCTAAAATTAAATTTTGAAAATATAATGTTAGTTGTCTTTGAGCAGTTAGGCCTATGCAGTCTGTTATTCATAGTGGTTTTGGCAGTGTGGAATAAAGAAAATGGAAGCTGAGTCTAACAAATGGGTCCAGTGGCGACAGCTGTAAGCATTGTCTGTTTACGAGGCAGAAGAATGGTTTGATGATATTGAAGGAGTCTGATACATATTGGTATATATATTTACGTTTGTGTTCGTTGTGTCAGACAATGATGAGCCTCTGCTGAGTGGCTCTGGTGTTGTGAGCAAGGACGTCATTGATGAGAATCTTCTTGACAGCTGGCACAGCGTACTCAAGCGCTGGCACCAAAACACCCGACAGCGCCCACGACAAGTCCACACTCTCGTACGCAAAGGCATTCCTGAACCACTGAGAGACGAGGTCTGGCAGTTGCTCGCTGGCTGTACGGACAGTCCGCAGCTGCTTGAAGCTTATCGGACACTTATTCCACGGGTAAATAAAACCAAGCGCATTCAGATCGTGGAAAGTCGTTGAAAATAAAGCAAATAATTGTTGTCTCGTGTGCATTTTTTGGCCTTACTATCAGTGTCATTGTTGGATATCAGATTCGGTTTGAGCTGTTCGTTTGGTATAAATTACCAGACACACTTCTGCATGATTGACGTGTTTTGTCAAGTTACAATTGTTGGTTGAAGCATGTTTGTCTTTCGCACTCGAGATAATGAACAAGTGAATTTATATGACAGTCCGAATTGTTCGATGTCCACTCGATTAAATCGTCCAGGAAATACATGGAAACAGCATAAATGGTCTTGGAAGTCTTGGAAAACGCATGAAAGCTCCTGTCATGGTAGTGTCAAGGAAACTAATTTGAGAGTTATGTGTATATCCTAAACAACAACTGAGGCTTTAAAATCCACAGTGTTGGCTGATAGCCTGTTGAATCCATGTGTCAGCTAAAAGTGTCCTTTCATCTATGTGATCATTTTCGTTTCTGTTTATTGTTCAGTTTTTTTTGGTCTTGCGCTGTGCTTTATCGGTTGGGGGAGGGCAAGAGTCCAATTTACAGTGAATTTTTACAAAGAACTTGGGAGAAGTCTGTATGGGGGAAGTTAGGACGAATTGAGACAGGCTTGGGAAAGACTTTGGAAAAGTGTACAACAAATTGTTGACATTAACAGTTCTTTTTTCATCTGTGGCACAGCGTGTTATAATTTTTTTTACTCTTTGTTAAATGTGTTGTCAATATTGTCAATGACATTTTTGTAACTGCTGGCATCTGATAAATAAGAATTTTTCAAATGCAAGGGAATAAAAGTTAGGATAAATTTGCAAAATGTCCTGCGAAAATCCCAAGATTTTGTGTAAATATGGCCCCACGTTACACTACTATATTTTCAACAACTCTGCCTGCAGTCAGCATATACTTTTCATTTCCCAGCCTTTTTTATTTTTTACTTTTCTGTCTGTGATTTTCGTAATAAAATAAATTAAATAATTTGACAGCCTCTGGTAAAACTGTCGTTAACATAATGTCTTTTTGTCTTCTTAGGACTCTCCTCACGAGCAGGTGATATCACGAGATATCAACCGTACATTCCCGGCACACGATTTCTTCAAGGAGGCAGGCGGCAGTGGCCAGGAAGCACTCGCTAGAATTAGTAAGGTAAACATGTGTTGCCTTCATTGTAAGGTGTTGATGCTGTACCATTTACTTGCAGTTGGCATTTTTTATATCTGGAGACACTGACTGATACTGACAGAGATTAAAAAGTACAGGAAAACAACTCGATAAAGTGAAGTGACTTGTGTTATTATCGGACACTATAATCACTTGTTGCTTTCATACTTACCTGTGCAACAACTCAGGTTTATTTGCCCTTTAGAATACTCAGCCAGCATACGAAGTAAACTAATGCAGCTGCTATACCTACTTTAAGAGAAACAGCCATTGCTTAGTGCTTATGGCATTGTTTTACAACTTGTTGGAGTGGAAACCTTTGGAGCATTTAGATTATTTGCAGAACTTCATACAGTGACACACAGGTGACAGGTTTGTTCTTTTCCAAATGGACAGGAGCATCATTTTCCTGTACTTAGCAACTGTGGCAATTCTCAAATGTCAAGCTAGTTAACTTTGACGTTTTATGGAGGAAGAATGTTAGGAAAATATGGAATTTGCCTTACGTGACTCACTGCTACCTGCTCACATTATCACGTGGTTGTCTGCCTTTTTTTCGACGAGATCTGCAGGCGTTCTCTAAAATTCATGAACAAGCGTGTATTCAGTGATGTTGAGGTTGTATGCTCAGTGGTGCTCTACGCTGTAGACTAATGGATGGAACCATTGTTGTACGCCGTACGGTCGGAACCATTCACCCCTTGGCCGTAACCTGCTATTCTGAATGAGTCGATATAACTGCATTGTACCTGATATACTGTATAACACCCCATTATGTTTTAATTTGTAATAATGTCTTAATCATATTACTGGTCTGCAGTTACAAGAGGCTGATCTTTTAAGGGAATGCATCATGTTGAGAGATGGACTGATGTTATACTGCCAGATTGCTTTACAGCAAACGACATCA
>Ga0056116_1000750_pt1 | contig 11621 bp, 5 predicted proteins | sample WorMetOlspDAHAB2_FD_67352 | JGI IMG/M metagenome (GOLD analysis project Ga0056116, IMG submission 67352) | Marine gutless worms symbiont microbial communities from Max Planck institute for Marine Microbiology, Germany - Olavius sp. DAHAB.2 ...
GTAACTTGTCAGTGTACCTGAAACACCAATTAAACTGTAATAGGTTCCACAATCAAATTTTCACGATAGTGATTTGAAAAAAAACAAATAAACCGTGTTCATTCGTGATATTGATCGACGGAAACCCGCCTGTGTCACGTTTGGCGCTTCGTTAACATGTTGACAATTTGATTTTGATGTGATTTTGATTCTCCGTCCACGTAACGACATGTTTTGTTGCTTTGCATTTGTCGAAATACAATGCAGTACAAGGTAATAAAAATCATCTCGGTTTGTCGCGGTTTTTCTTTCATTTGTTTAATTACAGGGAACATAATTATTAGAGGTTCCGATCGTGCTTGGCCTTTGTGTCCTCTTTAGTTTATCGTGATTGCATTTCGATGTTAATGTGCTCATGTGCTGTCGCTAAGTTCTGGTGTTCCAAAGAATTACATATACAATGAGCACAATATTGTCAACGAATGACAAAACGGCGACTAATAGCAGTGTCTTACCGTCATGATAAAAAGCGAAAGCAGGATGTTGTCGAGATGGTGGAGGACTGTGTTGTTGAGAGAAGAGGCCAGTTTCTTGACGCAGCCCGCTTGGTAGATGGTGAGGTCCTTGGAAGGATCGTAGGCGAAGTGGCGTGATTTTTCCATAATGTCGACCTCGATGCAAGGACGAGGCGCCAGAACATCACAGCAACTGAACGGAACGCTGTGCGTCAGCAGCAGACCGCTTTCCATTTTTCTTCAGTGCATGCATCAATCAATCAATCAATCAATCAATTAATCAATCAGTGATTTTTTAAAGTGGCCTAAGTAACCGAAATCACTACAAGGTCCACTAATGTGCTATAGGCAGAAACATTGTTGTAGTAAAAACGCTTTGAAGTGGCGCCTGAAGGACTGCAACGTAGGAGCTGAGACAATGTGTTCCGGTAGAGAGTTCAAGATTTGAGCGGCGGCAACCGGAAAAGCTCGGCTACCGACGGAGGTCAGTCTAACTGGAGGCACAACCAGCCGCTTGGTTCCGGCAGAACGCAGTGCCCGTCGACCAGGGACATCAGCGGTAGAAGCGAACGGCCCCATGTACCGTGGTACGTCACCGAGGAGGACTCTGTATGCCAGAAACAGACTGCAGGTCAGAAACCGAATAATTGCAAATCGGTTAATATTCGACTGAGTTATCATTAAATGTCACGTGCACGTTTTCTGAAACAAGTTGCATATCATCACCATTATCACAGTTTTATTTGCACATATATTACACCAGTGTTAACTACAATAGAACAAATAAGCCTTCAAAAGCATGACAGACAAGGCTTTAAGCTCTTACAGCTACTCACGAAAAGTAAAAACATAACATTATACAGTGACAAAACTAAATGAAATTATTAAAACATAGCAATAGATTATAACGGAATAATGGTTTTCCGTCTTATTTTTACAGTTGCTGGCGTTATACGTACAAAGCGTACAGGGTGGCCCAAAAAGTAAGCCAATATCAAGAATCATAATTAAATCGTATGAAAAACCGCTAGTTAGGGGAGATTTTACGTCAATTTCGAGTATAAAAGTATCACAAGAGTATTTGTAAGTTTGTATTCAATAATCTTATGTCTTACAATTTGTGACGTCATCACTTGCTGTGTTTGAAGATGCAATATTGGTAAAATCAATGTATATGATAAAATCGTGACTGAAGACCAGAGAAAAAGAGAAAATATGGCAATCTAATACATTTTTACTCAAATCTTCGTCTAAAAAATGATGGTTTAAAAATGGAATTCAAAGCGAGCTAATGTCAGCGGAAACGTTTACATCATTTACAGTATGTAAAGCATGTCGCTTCTTTGCGGGTCAGGTATAGTTATTGACGTCACAAAGTAGGTCACACAAAGAATATTTAATACACATGGATAATATTATAGTGCTTGATTGATGCTTTAATTTCGTGAATAAATCTAATCTTCGCAGGCGATGTAATAAAATTTTTAGATAATTTGGTAGTGGCTACTTTTTTGGGCCACCCTCTATACATTTGTATTGTAACATGTCTGATGAAGACAAACTGATGTTTTATTATAAAATTTTGTTCAGTAGCATTATGTGCACATTGGACGTTAATGAGTCTTACAGGAGTTGTTTACGACTTTACATCTGTGTTCTGTGTGGCAAATACGGTCTACTCGCTCCTTACTGTTCAAAAACTGCTTCTAAAGATATCACATGAAAAAGGTTCCATAAGGAAGATAACATGACTCTGTAACTCATATGTTTTTGTGTATTTTAAATTTTGTGTCTGATTTTTATGTGCAGTTAATGTGCCTTATTTTTATGTACCATTTTTATGTACCAGTATCGGTTGCATTTATGCGCAATAAATAAAATAAATAATAGTGTAAAATGCTTACTTACTTACATACGCCCTTTCTTGGTATAAAACTGAAATAAATGTTTTTTTCTGTTGACGATTGCAGTGTGGTAGTTCAGTACAGTTTTAACAGTGCAATTTCTGTGCGTCACATTATCAATACACACTGTGCGTCAAAAACGTGCCGGTTTTGGTGAGCTGTAGCTTCGAGATGAATGGATTAATAATTTATTGCACAACAAAAAATCGTTAGGAAAAGGTATTTTCAGACCTCAATCCCTCGCAATCTCGCTGAGTGATCGGGGCAATGGCGCCATTTGAAAATTTGCAAAATTTGCGTTTCATCGGATTGCCTGAATAAACCCAGAGCGTGTGATTTGGTGGGAGAGCAGTGACTGCCCCAATAATATGAACTGTTAACAGAAAATACGGCTTCAATAATTGCATAACTAAAGGTCAGACTGACTGAATGGTCTTTAAAATTGTGCACACATTTTATTACGGTTTATATACAAAAACGTGATTTTTAACGTTTTTCACTTCTTGTATTCGGCAATTGCAAATCACTTAGTTTTTATCACAATCACCTACCAAACTTTATTGCTATATTTTATTGTACTTTTGTATGTGAGCATGCGTTTTAACACTTGCAAATAAATGATATAATTGAATAATTGTTTTTGCATAAAAACGTTTTCTTTATCACGGATATTAACTACACTATTATAGTGCACATCCGCAGTTATAGCGCGCTGCATATGCACTTACTGCTGATTCTTAACGGACATAAGTTTAACGAAGGCTGTGTCCACCCAAGACACCCTGAACCAGTCTGAATAGCGATCGGCTCCACAACAGTGATTCTGCATCTGAATCCTGTCTATCATATTCTTGACGTCGCCGTTCGTCCGATATAAATTCATTGCTTCGGTCATGCCAGTCAGAAATGCCTACAAACAACGATCACATTGATTATAATACAGAGTGGCTCAAAAATTATTACTTTAGGAAAGTAAAGGAAGGAAGTGGAACTTGTATAGCGCCTATCGTCAGTAACTCGACCACTAAGAGCTCAGATGTGGATCACACAGTTACCTGCAAATACACCACCTCTGCCTTTCCTTCGTATAAGCATTCGCTAGCGGGCGACATTGCTGCTAACAGTTTCACCCATGTAGATACCGATATACTACTCATTCCCCTTCCCACTGAGGGTAGGAGGCTGAGTTGTACTGGTTGGTTGACCCTTAGCGGACGCCTTACCCACGAAGTGGTCACACGTCAACCATAGATCGGCTTTACCAACTTGTCCGAACGTATTAAATCGCATAAAAACCTGCCAATAAGACTATAAGTTTCGTCAAATTAAAGTGTTGAAGAAAGCACTATACTATTGTCACGTGGTTTAAACACTTTAATAATCTTTCGCATATAATCGCCTGGCTCACTCGTCAGTTATGGCATAATGCTAAGGGCGCTTCCGATTACATATATAGATAACAAAAATATAGCAACGTATAAATATCTTTTAGAATCTTAAACTCAATTATCTGTTGAGTTACTCTTCTAATGGAAAAGCGCGCCTAATACCCAACATCAAAACGAGATTTAGATCTAGTTTTGCTGTTTACAGCATCAGACAGCATTGGGAGTTGGTTATGTTGCCAATCCGTTAAGTTTAGTCGGCATTAATTAGTATTTAGTAGTTTTTAGTATTAGTATTTTTGTTCTCTGTTCTGCTTCTAGCGAATAAAGATGTTCATTCAACATGGTCCGAGGCTGATGCTTTCCGAACTTGATGGACTTTTATCGAAGAAAGATGCGTATTGAAACGTAACCGAATAACTCACTTTCTCGATAGGCCAATGCTGGCCCTTTGTCAGAATGAAGGTCACCAGCAGAAAGATGATGCAAAAGACAGAACCGTACAGACACATGGCCATAGCCACTTGCCACGTGTGCGCGCCTCGAAACAACCTTTTCCAGTCTGATGCTGCGACGCACGCCTATAGAAACAAACAGGTGAAGAGAAGAGAATACACTGCAAACTTGGAATACGATGCTAACTGCTTGAACGCAACAGGGCGGTCCAAAAATTAGCCGCTGTCATATTATCAATGACTCATATTAAATCGTATTAAAACCTGCAAATGAGATTAGATTTTTTCGTGAAATTAAACGACTAAATAAGCACTATTATATTACAAATTGGTGTTAAATATATTTTATGCGTGACCTAACTTGTGACGTCGATTCTGTTGTGACCCGCGAAGCTGCGTAATGTCAGCGCTTCGTTGTTGCGTCGCTTTTCCTTAACAAGCAACAAAATCTACTCATGAACCACCCTTTATATGGAAATTCACATGTATGTTCAAATTGATTTACTTTCCTTCTTTTCTCCTTCTTAGGTTTTTGATTACGATTGTATCATTTACACCTTTTACCCACATTGAAGCTTCAATAATGCACAGTAACTGATGACGTCACAAATTAGGTCACGCACAAAACATTTAATACCAACTTGTAATATTCTAGTGCTGATTAACTGATTAACTGATTAAAAATTGAGACAGGAAAATGTGCAACTTTTGAGGTTGCTAGGAGAATTTTGGTTACGGTATATGTATAGGATGCGAACCTGAAGTGTACAGATGTTGATGAAGGACGCATAGACGCCGCAGATGACGACGACTGAAGGGTAATAGGCTTTGCTGTAAGCGTCTCGCACAACATCGTTAAACAACGCCACCTCCTTCATAACGTGGTAGCCGAACACAATAACCAACACTCCTAAAGTCAGTTGGGAGAAGTGCATCAGCATCAGCACCTTGCTTATGCGAACGCGGGATCGCAGCGTCAGGTCAAAAGGAAGTGTTGGTGGTGCCATCGTCGATCAGATTAGTATGATAAATAATGAATAATGTTAAAAAGAACAGCGCGTTCATGAAAACGCGCTTTCGCTCACAGATGCAGCAAATATATCACTTATGACGTCAGAAATAGAAAGGTTTAACGCTGTATTTAGCATACAGATACGAATGAATTAAACCCTTCATTCCACTTTCATCTTTATAATTATATTTAAGTCAAAATATCAAGTTAGGCAACATTTTCTGTAATAACTAATAAGTCATTGACATTTAACTCCTTAAGTTTAAAATATTGAGACTATCGTGTCCTCATGTTGTACAAAGTTTTTTTTAGCCTACTGACAATTCATTGTACTCTATTTTTTACTCTCGCTCAGAATTAGACGTTTATTAGCATTAGATCATTTCCTATGTATTTATTAAATAGTTTGATAAATTATTTTTTTAAATAAGCGGAATCAAGAATGCCGTGCCGTTAACTGGCGCCCTATAAAAGAAATGTTAAGATTGTTGCTTCCAAGTAACAACAACAACAACAATATTTATTCGTCAAAATGGCCAGAAACCAGAAAGGGCAACTGCCCATCAACGCTGGCTCCTTGCAGTAAAAGTAAAGTACTTTTTCGTTCTGATATTCAGGCAATGAACACGCTCTGTTCCGGATTTCAAAGTGTTACAATGCATTTAGCGACTCCATGTGAACTGCAGCTGTTTATGCAGGGAATGTACCGCAACTGATGAAATATGACGATGTGTTCTTTAGTTTTGATGTATTAATTAAATACCACAAACGGATAATTTAGTACGTGACACCTAAAATTTTAAGATAAAGCGTCAAACGAGGCCACTTAAACTTAAATGTCTAAAGGTTTGAGAAACGTTAAGAATTTTGAAAAATGTTAAACTTGCATGAAAATTATGTTTGTCTGAAAACGCTTCAGTTCATCTAACCGTTTACAACGAAGAAAATTTCATATTCATCTGTGGAAGGATACTTTAAGGAAAACGAACTGATTAACAGTCATCTAGTCCATGCATAATAGAAAGCGTAATCAATTATATACACTGCATTTCGTTTTTCATCGCCTTCGTAAGGGCAACTGCATTTTTAAAAGCTTACTTATGGTAGACCTATGTAAGGTGCACTTTAGCGACGTCAGACAGACAAGAAACTGTCCCAAAATGTACATGATGGGGACGAAAATCGAACGTCATGGCCAATACTAATGACTTTGGTTCACTTTTTGTAACGGCCAACGCTGTTAACGTCGGCGTAACTTCTTCGCTCCCTTTCTCAATTTCGCCCCAGCTGATCTTCCCGTTCCGGGTGACCGACTACCGCCTTTCTTTTTCTCTCCTGACTTTCGGCCACCTGGAGAGTGGCCTCCTCCCTTCTTTCTTCCGCCTTTCTTCTTATCTCCTGACTTTCGACCGCTCGACGATCGGCCTCCACGTTTTCCGCCCCCCTCCCCGTCCTTTTTTCTTCCTCCCTTTTTATCTTTTCCGGATTTCTTTTTATGCCGACTCCTGCTTCCTTTCTTGTCTTTTTCATGACCTCTTTTGTCTCTGCTTCCCTTCTTATCCCGGCTTCGCTTTTTGTCTCGACTCTCAGTCCTATCTCTCTTCTTCTTGTCTCTTTTTCTGTCAGATTTTCGGTCGTGGCCGCTTTTCTTGCTGCCATCTTGTTTTCTGCCGTCTTTACTCTTCCTATCTTTATCTCTTCGCCGGTCACGGCTGCGGCTTTTATCGTCTCTTCTCTTGCTGCCACTTTTCCTGTCTCTGCTTTTCTTTTTGTTGTCGTCTTTCCTTCTTTCTTTGCTCTTCCTATCTCGATCTTTTTTTCTGTCTCGGCTCTTGTCCTTTTTATGCCGGTGCTTCTTATCTTTCCTGTCATCTGCGGGAGCTTCACCACCTGGAAACGCGTCAGTGTCTTGTTCGCCTTCGAATTCCTCTTGGTCCCAAGGTTCAGTTTCTTCTCCGTCGCCCGCATCCATCCCCTCGCCACCATCAATATCATACGGCTCAGCTGCCTCAGCTCCAAGCGGTTGCACCTCGGACGGCTGGACATCTGGCGGCAAATCGACTCCGTGGTCCACCGCATCCGGTTCAGGCGACGTCGCTTGCACATCCGCACTCGTGGCCGGCGATTTAGCGGCGATTGGAATCGATGCTCGTCTAACAGCTACTGGCGGACCGCCGGCGTCAGTCTGTTGTACTGCACCTGGAACTTCTGGAAGTGGCTTAGCACCGGCGACTGCAACGCTTAGCCGTTGTCGTGATGACGGAGGCAACGGCGGTTTGCCAGCTACAATGGACTTGTGCTGCTGAAGTTCGTTTTCCCACCGAATATCCGCGAATTCTTTCTGCTCCTCTTCTTCTTCTTCTTCGTCGTCGTCAGACTCATCCACATCTTCTTCATCTTCGTCGAGGTCTTCTTGGTCACCATTCTCTGGCGGTGTTGGTTCACTGTTTCGGTTGCTCATGGTGACATTGGCGGCGGAATGATAATATCTTCTTCGTGGCAGGTCCCTTCTGGCCTGCGTGCGTCGAACCGACGACGGCATCAACATCAACATCGTCTCGTTGTCGCTGTTGTCGGCATCCGTTGCCGAATTGTTGTTGGACGAGTAGCCGGTGTTGGCGAAGATCACCTCATCCATGTCGTAAACGTTGTTCCAGTTATTCGTCGTCCGGTTCTGTTGCTCATTTTTCTTCTTCTTCGGCTTGTGCCACCTGCTCGCCGGCTTCTCCTCTTCCTCCTCCTCGTCGTATTTCTTTATCACTACAAAACCAGCACATAAGAGCAGCTGGATTGCTACAATAAATAATAACTATAATTATAATATGACGATTCATAAGGCGCCAAAACGCGGCGAGAGTCACAGAGCTCTGCAAATGGCGCTATATAAATCGGATCATTATTATTATTATAACTATTACTATTATTAATTACCAGCGGATAACCAATAGTGCCCAAAACGTACAAAACAGAAATACAAATTGTTTGGCAGTACACCCAATTCTGACCGGTCGTCACCAATAAACCATATCATGCAGTATGTCTAACACATCGTTGTCGTCATCGTCTTTATATTTACCGGTACAATGTAATAAATATTCATGAATATATTTATTATTTGTAAAAGGACCACGTATACACATAAAAAGGGTAAACAATTATCACACAGACAGACACACTATCTTTAATCGTAAAGATAAAAACAAAAAGAAGGTCTAGCGTGCAAGTCGTATAGACTACAAATTTTCATACATTGCTTACCAAACAGTCATACTCTTAAATTATGTGGAGTTACTTTTGGATATGAAAACAGATACAGCGAAAGAAGCTTATCAACAAAAAGCCACATTATGTGAACAAGTACAGAAAAATATGCAGCGGCACTGGCAAGTGAACGGCGACAAAGGAATCAGTGGTCAATTGAGTAAAAAGAAAACAACAAACCTATTCACCATGAACACACAAACTGATACATTCCATATTAGTAATTGAATTACACAGCTCATAGCAGGCTGTCAGAAAAACTGTAAAGCCAGCCTTTAAATATTGCCGATGCATACACACAATTTAGAAAACAAAAAAGCTACAAACCAATGAGTTGTCAACTTAAAATCATGAATTCCTTTACTTTGAAGCAAACGCAATTATGATCAAAAATCACTTTTCGTTATTTTCGTGAAAAAAGTTTTAAGTTAATTAATTCGCAGCGATTAAACGAAATCGTCAACTTTCAGCAAAAATTAGGCGGGCCAGCATGTTCCTCTGTTCTTGTCGACTTACTGTCCGCATCCATGACGATTGTTTCTTCCAGTTTCTCCTGTTGTCTCTGGAATTCCTCGATGTTGGTGGTCTTGTTCAGTGGCTTGGGCGGGGCGCCGATCAAGTTGAACAAGTAGCCGGGACAAATGAGCGTAGGATCACTCCACGACAGCGCTATGTCCGTCGAAGTTTGTACGTATCGAAACAGCAATACAGCCAACATCTGTGAGACATAAATGTAAACGTTGCACAGTTTCACACTGTACTGCTAGAATTATCATTGTTTTAAGACACGAATTCCTGACAGCTTGACACACGGAGTCGTGTTTGAACACTGTATGATTAATGAACAACAGCAGAAAATTGTTTTTAAAAAATTCGGAATAAGTCTGTAACATTGTGTCAAAAAATCAGATCATTTGTAATGTGGAAAAGAGACTGCGTTCGACTGACGCTCGTTTTGCTTTTCGTCTGCCGGACGCGCAACATCTTCGACGACAGAGCCTTTGGCGCAGAAGGACCTCGACTGTGGAACGATCTGTTGTCGGACCTCAGACAGCCGGACTTGTCAAAGAAAATCAATGTTAAGAGTGGATTTCTATAGCGCAGTATCTTTATTGCGCTGAGCGTGTTACGCAAGTGGTAAAACATCTGTTTTGATCAATAAAACTGTTCTGCAAAAAGTTCCGCCAATTCGGACCGGCGACAGAGGATGCTCGACGACCGAACGTGCTCAACAGGTAATACAATTCAAACTGTCGATGAATAGTTTTGATTCGGGCAGTGTTACCACAGCGCAGTGTGAACCATGCAGTGTCGGCGCGAGATAAATTTGCGCCTTTGCAAGGTTCTGCTATACGACAGGGTGGCCCAAAAAAGTAAGCCACTACCAAATTATCAAAAAATCGTATTAAATCATATTAAAGCATGTCAATGAGATTATATTTATTCGTCAAATTAAAGTATAGATCAAGCATTATAATATTATTCGATGGCATTAGATATTTTATGCGTGATCTACTTTCGGACCTCAACAACTATGCCCGACCCGCGAACTGGCGATATGCATAAGATACGGTAAATGATGTCAGCGCTTTCTCTGGCGTCAGATCGACTTAGAAAGCTGCGAATTCCATTCCAAAACAATCTTATAGATGGAACTTTATATAAAATTTGATTTTATTTCCATATTTTCTCTTTTCCTCTGGTTTTTAGACATGATTTTATCACATGCATTGATTTTACCCCTATCGAAGCTTCAAACACAGCTTATGATGACGTCACAAATTAGGTCACACATAGAATACTTAATACAAACTTAATATATTCTTGTGCTCATTTTGTAATCGAAATTAATAAAAGATCTAGCCATAATTATGGCGGGTTTTAATACGATTAAATGACGATTAGTCATAGTGGCTTACTTTTTTGGGTTACCCTGTATATCCTCCTCCCCAATGCACGTACTGTAACCTTAAAAGATAAAATAGATGCGCTGATGACGTGCCAGTTGTTGCTAACAAATAAATGAGTGCGACAGGGTGACACTATAAAAACGACTTAATTGACGTCAAATGTCATAACACGCCGCCATGTTGAAGGTATAATTGATGTAAACAAAAATAAATTAAATGTGGAAATCTGATTATTTTATGTCAACGTTACTCGCAGACCGTTCATTTCGAATAATGTATAATTCCACACACATTAGCTTGCAAGCATCGTAAGATTACGACGTTACACTACTGTAACATAGTATATCTCCGACATGGAGGCGTTTACCTTTGTATACAGAATGATGTCACCGTCAGCCCATTTATAGTTAAATTAGTTAAATTTTGCAACTAAAAAGGCTTCGATTCGACTTCATGCGAATGTGCCCGGTAATAGCTGCGCTCCAATCGGCTGCCTGATAAAATTTAACGGTTCGACTGCCTATCAGTAGCGACGCACTGAAACCATGGTTAACTGCGCTGGGCTCGAAATGTCAGTTAATGTTCTTTACCTAAAAACTGGTGGGTCGTTATATTGCCTGTATTGTTTTAACTTATTCTGGTGCTTTTATTATAATTTTAAGCACTCGTTTTTACTTTTTGGGTTACATGTGCTGGCCTATGTGCGTATGATGTTCATAAGAAACAAATTCCCCACCATCATTACACGCAGGTGCCCGACCAGTTGCGCATAATGTGCCTCTGCTTACTGTTATTTAAGGTGCAGTATATATGGCGCCCCCTGAAACCAGCTCAGAATACAATATAGTTCAGGCACAAAATCAGTATTTAACTTTGCCCCACCAGTAAATACGCTTCCTTTCTGTGCTGGGTAATAATAATAATAATAATAAAGGATATCAGTTGCTCACAGACATAATAATAATAATAATAGTAGTAGTAGTAGTAGTAATAGTAGTAGTATCGCAAACGTGTCGCGTACGGAAGTTCTAAGAGTGGGCTCCACATCGGGCGCCACTGTCGCAAATGTGTCGAATATACATGTATTTGAAGTGGGCGCCAATATTGTACTATTGTCATAAAACTCCGTTCTAGAACTCCCACACTCGACAAACGTGTCGCAAGATCGCGGCTCTTGAATATTTTTGCCGGCTAGAGCAT
>Ga0056116_1000752_pt1 | contig 11612 bp, 5 predicted proteins | sample WorMetOlspDAHAB2_FD_67352 | JGI IMG/M metagenome (GOLD analysis project Ga0056116, IMG submission 67352) | Marine gutless worms symbiont microbial communities from Max Planck institute for Marine Microbiology, Germany - Olavius sp. DAHAB.2 ...
TTCTACTGCCGCGCTACATCAGCGTCCCCTCAGCACTCAACATTGCATTTATATGAGCCTCCAGAAACTCATTACGACTGTGAAATTGTGCACAGCATGCATATTCACAGTTAACTTTTCCTCGCCAGCGGCCTAGCAGAGATCACACGTGAAGTGGATGACCCCTGTAAAACCAGAAAAAACGCCTGTCCAGCGAGTGCGCTGTTTCAGTGCTCTCTCATCCGGTCTGACGCCGCTGACGCCGCCGCCGCCGATGAAAAATGCGCGGCGCGCCGCCGCCGCCGGTCATAAGACCACCCAACGCCGCCGCCGACCACCAGTTCGTCGGCGCACGACTCTAATTTGAACAGTCTTAAAGGGCATTTTAATCAATACTGCAAATCACACGATCACAACTCTGATGTGACCGGAGAATACAAGTGTATACAGATGAATAATAATGTTTATGCTATGCGTATTGATGACGTGGATTTTATGACGTGTAGATAATATTGAACTCGATGCACAAATATCAACCTCGTTTTCACGCTGTTTACGTCAATCCCAAGTCAGAGGACGTGTCACTGACTGAGAACTTCAAGACGTTCATATTTGCTGAAACCAAATTCACTGCCGTTACTGCGTACCAGAATCACAGGGTCAGTGATGTTTGTCTGAAACCCACAACTTTTTGATTTAACGTTGTAAAATAAACATTGTGAATTTTACCATTTTAATGCATTTGTATTTTTCAATGTTTCTCGGTTTTGAAGTGTCACTGTTTGGGTACTTATTTTTGAATGTATTTCATTTACAGTTTAATCTTGGCAAACGTAAATTGTTCAAAAGTTCGTGATGATTTAAACATTGGTAATTTTCTACGCAAACTGCATAAAATATTAAATAGCCTAATGCGTTTTGGACTGTAGATAACGCAGCTGAAGATTGCAAGTAATCCATTCGCCAAAGGATTTCGAGATTGCGACCCAGACGACTGGTAAATACATATTATTACTGTTCAGTCATGTTTTAGGAAAGTGGTTTTTAATGGTTAGTCATTGCCACTGTCATCTTTTGTGACAATATACATAGTGATGGACATAGTATAAGCCGTTGCTTGTCAGAATCATGCCGGGTTCGGAGACCGACGTCCTTAAACAATGTGGCTCCTCCGCGTCAAATATCAGAACTTATTTATAAATATTTTAAATAAATAATTCAACCTTATTGTTGCAGTGTAATTTGCATATGTGACTTGTTCACGTAAAACGGTAGAATTCTTTTCCGATGCTTAACCATTTACGGGCCAGATCGCAATTGGAAACCAATTCAGTCCCACCTCTCAGTTATTCATGTACTTCAACTTCTGCTGTTTGGTCGACGCCAAAAACTCATGTAAAGTTCGGACTTTGAGATGACGTCGGGAAACAGAAACCATTAATCTACTGCGTATTGTTTGTCTCTCGTGTCTGCTGAAAAAATAGGGAGACGAGAATAACCCATTGCCGCAAAGTAACTTTTGATGGAGCAGGCGAATTGCGGTTTCTGCATTGAGTTTTGCGCACTGCGATGCATTCTTAGAGACACAGAGCCGGGCAGTGACGCCTCCATGGGAGGCAAAGCGTGCGTGCGTGCGTACGTTGCCATGCGTCGCGTCTGCGAGACATAAAGGCCCCACACGTCGTGTGTATTGCGTCGATCGCGTGGGAGACCAGCCGAGCAGAGCTGCACCAGCGATGTTCAATCGGCCAACTGCGACGAATCTCATCGGATCGTTTTAAGCGGCCGCCGACGCGACTCGACCAGCGGCGCTGACGGACGCGCATATCGAGTCGTAAGTCGCCCGTCGTCGATGCGCTGTTGGCGGTATATTATCGGCAGCTGGTCGACCTGGAGTGGCGGCCCTGAAACCCCGCGGCCCGGGGGCCGTTGCAGACTGATCGGTCGACGTGATGATGCGATTTGCGGGACGGTGGAACATTCGGGGCTGGGCGCGGAACGTGACGTTTTGGAACTTATCCTTGTGGTAGGCGGCAACGAAAATAATAAGTAAGTGAACTGTATATAGCGTCAATTGTCACAAGTGAATCAGAGGCGAGTACAAATAAGTAACGCTGCGTTTGGCGAAAGTAAGTTGCTATATTAGTATGTACATATATCTGTATTTTGCGATTGTCCGCGATTAAGAAATGCGATTCGTCGCTCTGACTTGAAGCACAATTAGGTGTGTGGATGATATAATATCGGTAGCAAACTGTTTCAGACTCGCTGGCCGTATATAGACAACGAGATTTCACCCTCAGTCTTGGTCCTGGGCAAGACGCCGAAAAAAAGAATAACATTAAAGATTACCGGCATGGCTTTATCATATATACATTGTAGTTATAATTGTATTCACAAACTAAAGAATACCTGAACATTTCATTGACATTTGTAGCGCGCTTCCTGGTTCCAGCTCTCTTCGTCAGTTCGAGGACTGATTATTAACTTATGGATTAAGTGTCTCCGCTGGCGCTGGCTTTTTGCCCGTCTACTTCTTTGCCATTTCTGCCATACAACGAATAATATAGTCGGCTAAATACAAGCTGTACGTCAGGGTTCTATACATAAATTTTCGGTTCGCGTGGTGTTCCAATTTTTGCCAAAGAACCAAAAAGCAGATGTCGACAAGCCGGAGCTGGGACTTTTGGAATTACCACTGTCAATGGGGTTTTCCTCTAATAAATTCATGCAGTCCACTGAACAGTAAGGTACCAAATCAAAAGAAACCAAAATCACCACCAGAGCGTCTCTACGGCGGCGGTGATGCGGCCTGGAAGTGAGCGGCATCACTGAAGATGCTGCTGCTGCTGCTGCTGATGCTATGGACTCTGCAATTGAGTACACGCTGCAATCGGTGAAGCAGCATCGGGCGAATCCGGTTGACAAATGAGCCAATATACGTCCGAGTTGTGTGTCTCACAGACATCTGGTCTCCGGTTTACATGCATACGCAGCTGGTTCTAATGCTGCGCGGACGTCGGCACACCTAACCAGACGCAGGTGCAACTGACAGACACGCTTCGAGTAGCGACGCCCGACGCCCCGACTTCTCGGCGACGGAAACTGACAGCGCTCTTGAAACGCACCTTTAACACCGAGATCGACCCTTCGTCCGTCCGTCTATTGCCGCACACGGCCGTATCTCTCGTCTCTTCCCCTGTGTCACTACCGTCGCTAAAACATCGCCTCAAATCACGTTAACTCCAACATATATTTGACATCAACTATATCTGGTTATTTTACAGCGCTTAGTTTGCTTAACAGACCAATTCCCGCAAATGTGTAATCAATATTATGCAAATCTGTGTTTCTGGTGCCCAAAGGTTACGTCTTATTCTGGAAAATGTAAGATTCTTTGTCAAATTATTACGGCATAAAGACTTCAATGTCAGATGTTGCATCCGTTTGCGAAAAAAAACAGTACTAACTCAACTCCAGGAACAGTAACGACCTTTTCTACGTTCGTTTGGCGTTGAAAACTCGATTATATGTAATCATGATTTGATGATTACGATAATAGTTAAGTGCGATTCTGAGGTGAAAACAGTTTCTGCGCTTGCACAAGTTGCGTATACACTGTGCGAGAAATTCGTCGTGATTTCATGAGGTTCGTAATGTCGCGCACTTAATCCTCAAGTCGCACTGCGATAACTAGAGCAGTGATCATAGCGCCCTATACTCAACTCAACTGGCAGTTGAATTGAGTTGGGCGCTCTGGTCACGCCTTAAGTCGTTATCGGCAATGACGCAACTATACCGTTACTCCGGGCTTTAACCACCTCAGTATCTGCGAAACTTTTCACGACAGATGTGCATAATAATGCAGTCAATTTCATTTGATGGAAACATTCGCACCAAATCCATCAAACGGCACTGTTGTTTTTATATTTTTGTAGAGTTGTCCTGCAGCAATTTCATGCGACAGTGCCACTCTAAATATCATCATAACCGCAGAAGGGGGAGGAATGTCCACCTTCGCGGCACCGGCAAGTGCATGGGTGGTAAATGTCCGAGGGGAATTGTCCGTGAGGGCACTTGTCCACTGTCTAGAGGAAATGTCCTACACTCTGACTATCTGTAGTAAGAGCAAGTACTGTTACTGATTTCACAGAACCGGGTTTCAAAGACTTCCCAGAGCGGTGGTGACGACAGACCATATGCTGTCGATAATTGACCTCTGACGTTCGATGACTGACTAACAATAGTGGTCAGCATACGCAATGCATGCGACGTATTGAGTGAGCGAGAACGACACTCAGTATAATCATTTTTGCAAACTATTTGCCATGTCATTACACGTTGCACGAGATGTCTTGTACAGCAAGTTGCGTGTGTTGTGTTGTTTGACGTAGCGTGGTGGAGGTGCTGACGCAGTTGAATCAGGTGCAACGGCCTCGCAGTCATCACAGACCAAGTTCACTCCAGCTGCTTGGCATTGCGTCGAAGTCATCCAGCAAACCGCCTCATCACAGTTCTGGCTCTTCAAAAAGTGAGTGGCTACTACAGTCGAAACAGCGGTTTTTTGCTCTGCCGAGAGACGTAAGAGACGTTTGTGTTTTTAAATGCATGGACAGTGGACATTTTAAGACACAATATTAAAACGTAACCTTTTACGCAGGCTTTTTACTGTTGGCTTTTACCACACTCCTTTTTTCATTTTACGGAAATTTTGTACTGCACCGTTGTTCTTGCTTTGTGTTTGAAATCGGTGCACTATTAATTATTGAGTGATGATGATGTCGTTTTGCGAAGTCATGACCGAATTGCAGTCATATAATTCCGAGTATAACTGTAAATGCATTTTATCAATTTTGCACTGCCGTCACACACGTACGCCTACTCCACAATTGATGCTAATGTAATGTTTCGCCAAAATGAATTCTGGTAATTTGAATTTAATTAACTGTTATCTTTTTAGTTCACGTCTATAATCGTTTTCTAGTTCCTGGCATGTACTGAAACGTGGCTTTGAGGTTGCGATATTTTCTCTATTCTGGCAAACAGCAATAAAAATATGGAAGCTGGCGTGTGATGAGAATGAAGCAATTGGACCGAGCGCCAATGAAGCGTTGTAAAACGAAGAGTCAACTTTAGTCGATAATTGAAAACCTGTTTCGCATACAATCAGAACGTAATAACAGCAGGGGAAAATAATGAAACCCAGTTGACGATCATTGATAGTGTCCATAATTTTCATTTGTGTTAATACATTTGCAGCGAGTCCTGGCAGTCAGCCGTCTTCATCGTCGTCGTCGTCATCAGCCGACAATCTGACGAAATTCTACCAGTCTCCGAACGCCGCAGTTGCTACAGCGACCGGCTACATGACATCTGGGTCTGGGTCTTCCTGTGGTGCGGGCGACCAGCGGGGCTTGGTTGGCGGGTTCGCGACCCACGGCTACCCCGCGGTGTACCCGGGCGACTGTCTTTCGCCGTACTCGGCCTACTCGTACGGCGGCGGCGGCGGTGGCGCTGGCGGCAGCTGCCTCGACTCGTACCTCAAAGTCCGCTCGTCGCCGTATCCTGTGAGCACCGACTATCCGAGCTACTTCTCGCGTGTTGCTGGACTTCATCATCACCATCACGCTGCGGCTGCTGCTGCTGCAAGGTCCGCTGGACACGTGGTCGGATACGACTACGGGTCGGCGTAACGTGCGTGGCCGGCCTCGCATAGCCGTTGAATAATTCTCACTGTAATTTAACCGAACGAACGACGAAGACACGCATATACAGTCACATCTGCATGGTATTGATACCATGCACGCACTGTGCAACACAGTGGCTCTCTGCTGATGATCTCTGCGTCACGTGTCTAAGTGTCTGTATAATATCAGTTGGTTTGTACGAATGCGAACAGTAGTGGCGTTGAGTTCCGCATATACTGAGTAATTATACGATCCTCCGCCCTGTATAAGCAGAGTGATATAGTTCTGTTTTGCCGCTGTTTGCTCCTCCCAGTACTTTTGCCGGCTCACGTTTACCGAATGTTCGGGAAACTTTTTTCACGTAAAATATTGGCTTGGAAATGTATGACAAGTGTACGAACTTTCTTTAAGTGGACTCTAAATCTATTGCGGGTGAATAGCCCATGGAGGCGAAAGCGAAAGTAGGCCGACACATGGACTCTGCGTATTCGCTCAATTCCGTCTCTTTCCGGCAAGATGAATCAGAGCGTGGCGTGCTTCAAAAACGAAATCAGAAATTATGAATAGCAAATGAACCGTGAAATACTATGGCAAGCAATCAATTCATATTGGCGATCATTGCCGATGTCCGATTTCTGAGTATAGCATAATACTTTGTTGGAACACACATCATGAAACTTGTCTCTCATCCAGAAGACCACGACTCATCCAGTTTGTAATAATTGTATATAGGTGACAGAAACCACGATAACCGTGGTTCAGAATCAGAACTCGTGATTAATTGGATTTGGGTATTACTGTGAGCGAGTTGACTCGAGGTACTTGCAAAATGTAGGAGTAAAAACTGTAAAATAGCCTACGCGACTGTCTTGTGCAGTGTCCTACGATAGCATCAGTCAATTGAAAAGTTATTCGACTGTCATAATTTTCCGCAGTTTGAACTCTTTGAATGCTCACTTATTATTAAGTTGTACGAGAAACTCTTACTCCTATCATGCCATGTTTTATGGCATGATTAATGGTTAGCTATAAAGACCTCGACTTAGTCGGTTATTGAATTTTACTCTCGTTTGTTAGAATGTATATAAGCATATGTGTTGTTAACGTGACATTTCGCGACGGGATTATTAACTGGTTTGAGTCATGTAAAGTGTACAATAATAATGTTTGTTGTGTTTATTATATTTTCTGTGAATCTCAATCTGACTCGCCGCGTAACTAGATTTGCTGACATCATCAAGCGCCTGTTGTTGACGTCATTATGTGTGCTATTTAGTCATTTTTCTATCTGTATTATAGTGTACTATTTTCGCCACAGGTCATTGGCGGCATTTCAAGTGCTTTTTTATATTATAGGCTTAACTAATCGTTGACATTTTGTGTCTTCTTTTGAAACAATGTGCCTTTCGTATATTGTAAATGTGTGTGCCTTTTTTGTCGCCTATAATTGGTCATATTCGTAGTTAAGTAAACTACGGTGAATATGTGATTATGATTATTAATGTTTAAAGTCCATTGCCCCAAGATCTACTTTTTTTCTTTTTAAAACTCTGCGTTCTGTCCCCCCCTGTAGCTCCGGTCCCTCCTTTTCTCCTGATTTTGATTTAGTCGTCGAGACTCGAACGAATACTGCTCTCTGTTTCCAGCTGTATGCACATTAAATCTAGCATGTACCTGCACCTTCCCTTTTCATACGTGAATAATGAATATGGTGCTTAACGAGCGAGCAAATTTTCGTAATGCCTATATATGCATACTGTATACAATATGTTACAGGCGCATGTTTGTAACATACGTGAATAATAGTCAAGTCGCTTGCTGTAAAATTTTTAACATCTTGGTTTTATGTTTTCGTGTTTAGTACATCAGCGCATATCTCCTTGCGCTTATTAAGGCCATTGTCCACTGCATCTAATTAAACACAGACATTAAAGCCAATTAATTGTTACAGGAAACTAAGCTTTTTCAGCTACACTAAAATTTCAGCTGATCAATGCATATTGCCGCTTAAATATTACAAACATGACAATTTAATATTAAAAAACCTGCTGTAATAGCAGGGAACACCTGTAATAATAAAGACAAACAAACGAATTGTATAAGGTCTATGTACACATAAGTTAACCTGGAGCATCACGAATGCATGGACGCCAGCAACTATATGGTGTTAATGACCCTTAAATGCAGGTATACCCAAAATATACTTGTATCACTGTCTTCCTATAAATTAGGACCACTTCCCTATCTAAGGCAAACCGATACTATACAAGGCAGCGTTGACATCGCCTACACTTTGCGAGCCATAACACAGCTTTGCGGGCCAAGGACTGTAATTGACGTCACAAATTAGGCCACTCGTGGAATATTTATTACTAAGTTTATCTCGTATATAGTGCTTATAATAGGCTTACTTATGTGACATTTAATTTGACGAAAATCTGATGTAATTGGAAACTTTTAATACGCTTTAAATTTTAATACAAGTTTTATATACATAATTAGGAAGAGGCTTTCTTTTTGGGCCAACCTGTACTATAGCTGCGCTGCAGTTGTTGCTGCTACTGCAGGTAGGTAATAATGATGTTGATGATGCCAAGACTGGTTACCAGATACTGATGCAAAGCGTCGGCGCGACTGTGACTGCTGTTGTTAATAATACTCATCGCAAGCTCGCTTTCTGCCTATATCAGCAACTCCTTTCATCTCTTTGATCGATCGTCGCAAAAACTGATAAAACGATTTAATTCTATGCAAAAAAGAAGCGAACAATACCGACTTGCAAAAGTTATGAAGCGTTTGCGGAGGGCGTCTCAAAACCGAAAACCCCCTTTAGAGACCCAAGTTTATTATCAAAATGCCCACAATAAAAGAAAATTTGCAGCATTACTTTTATCAAATGTTAGTGAAACTTCGCTACATGTCAACGGCATGCATGTATTTCTCGGAATGCACTTTTGAAACTTCTATTATTAGATGGCTAAATACTTTTTAAGGGAAGGTAGTCAGGTACAATAAAGGAAGTCTCATGCGCTGTTTTACGACGTAGCGTGGACTGTGGAAACGACGGCGAATGTCGAGTCAGCTACTCAGCTTAGCCTCAAAATATTATTGCTGTATGTTAGAAGTCATGGTTTCCATTCATCTGGTTTTACTATACCCATGCACGACTTCTTTAGTAATCTTGCATTTCTGTTTGTTATGTTATACAGGGTGGCCCAAAAAGTAAGCTACTGTCAAGTATCATCATTAAATCGTACTAAAAACCGTCATTAAAGCTAAATTTTTCATCAGTTTTTGACTATAAAATGAGCAAAAGAATGTAATAAGTCTGTATTAAATATTCTGTGTGACCTAATTTGTGACGTCATCACTTGCTGTGTTTAAGCTGCGATATGGGTAAAATCAATGTATATGATAAAATCATGATTTAAATTTTAAATAAGAAAAAAAGATAAAATATCGAAATCAAAGAAATTTTAATTAAATCTCTATCTAAAAGATTGTTTAGAAATTGAGTTCACAGCTTGCTAAAGCGAGCTGATACCAGAGGAAGCGCTGACATCATTTACCTTATATGTGACGCATGTCGCTAGCAAACATGTCCTTAAAATTTCGCTTTGAAATTCCAAGCGATTTCTGAGAATAAGTGCAAAAAAAATCTTGGGGGATACTTTTTCCGATCCCTGTAGAGTTTGTTATACCGGTATCGTAGCACTTCACGATAACTATGGCGCACTGTGACAGACGGCCGTGGACTGAGTGAGTTAGAGGGTGTTGTAATGTTTCCGATCGTTTGTTGTGGAAGACAGTAACACGACCGCTACGACCAGTGCACGCTGCATCTCGCGGCGGCGGCGGCAAATTAGCGGCGTATGATGTCGATGCGGGCAAGTGAACACGCCCTACTGATTGACTCAAGATTCCGTCTTCTTGCGCACTTATTAGTCCCGCCCTCTGTCGTCCGCCGGAAGTACTGCTCCCGCCCGAATTAACGTCACTTCCGCAACAAATAACAACTCGGCGGAGCGAAGTCTTTTTCATGCAACTTTTACTATGAGGCTCTGATGTGAACTCTGTTTTTGTTACCTCGTTTCTTTTGTGCTTGTATTGACTCTCGAGTGTATGTCTGCGTTTGTGTTTTGTGGACGTCATTTTATGACGGAATAAAGATTCTGTATATAAACAAAAGAGCTCAGCAATAAATGGAACACAAAGTGCATTCAAGCGACTGGTCGTCACGAAAACCATTCGTAGTTGTGCTCCTGTGTTGGCGTGCGACATTTACCAACCAAATACTGCAGTGCATGATGAACGAACTTCGCTGTTTTTACTGTCGTCAATGAAGTTACGTTAGTATCGCCACACCCGGAAAATGTAGCCGGGAAGAATTGCTCCTGTGAACGTCCAGGGGACAGGGGCATAGACGAGGGAAACTGGAAATATATTTATAACCCCAAATCACAAGTTAACTCGTTGTTGCTCAACATATGGTGCAATTTTTTGACTCACAGTGTAACACGCCAATAGTTGCATAGGCCTATAGTTTTATGTGCGTTTACAGTTTACTTCGTTCAAGTTATTAGCCTACATAGGCCTACTAAACAATTCTTACGTGTTGTAGACTCTGTGGCGGATATAGTGGATTCACCGGGTGTCCATGAATCCTCTCGTAAGGGTAAAATGAGATTATTTGGACACTTCAAAAAACATGAATTTTTAAGCAGGTTTACCTTTTGAAGTTTAGCTTTTCAACCGGATGCCTCCATTTTTTTTCAGCGACTGTTTACAACTTCAATTCATGTTTAAACTTCCGCATGTGTTTTCACAGCGATAACAAACAACCAACATCATATCTGTCTCACCGATCCAAATATCTGGCTACGCCTCCGTTAAAGACAGTGACGCTGACTGCAGCGATAATGCGAAAATCGGTGCTTCACACTTCGCTGTCATGGTCAGTGAATGAAGACGAATTATAGGCCACAGTCTAAGAGGACCTTCAGCAAACTCATCACAGAATTCACCACAACAACTACAGGAGACAACAGCTTAGCGTTTTCAGCTATAGTCTTTACGAAAAGTTCGTCGCACAAAACGCACTGTGATTTCTATCTAAGCCACAAGTATGTATCTAAATATGACATAGGGACTCACATGTAACAACACTAGATTTAGGCCGCCAACGTACAAGGCCGAAATTAAAAGTTGAGTGGAGGAACGATAGACCACCTGACCACGGACGTACTGGTATAGGCCTATTCACGCCGTGGGAAGGAACTTCAACGAAGCCGCAAAGGACCACCATGGTAGTTTATTAGTAAGAAACTACCATGGTGGTCCTTTGCGGCTTCTTCAAAGTGTCGCGTTATACTAATAAATGAGCTTGTTATGGAGACAGTGAAGATGAAGATGAGATGGGCGAATTCTCTGCGCGAGGACCGAACAGCAGAGAGCGATGTGAAAACGCGTTGGCTAGGTGCATGATGTGAATTAGTGACGGTCGATAAAGCGCGACATGATGAGTCAATCAGTGCTGAGCTGCACGCGCGATTCCACGCTCCAGCAAATAATTGAATTCGGAACAACACGAAAACCGATGCAACTTGGCCGGGCCGGCTCTACATAACACCACACCCATGTCCACTGCAGATTACTGGGACGTACAGCTGAACTTCAAAGGCTAAACTGTTAAAATTCGTTCATTTTCGTTTATTACGGTTCCTGATTATCGTTTTGATCATCGCTTTTACTTTTAGTTTTTACCCCAGAGGCAAGCCGCAGTATAGGCCTACAGACAATCATGCAAGTAAACAGGTGAATCTCGGGTAAAATATATAGCAAAATATAGGCCCACAAAATAATGTGTACAAGCAACGGTCGTACCCCACTAGGTCATAACCCCCCCCCCTGTAATGACACAGTGGGACCGAAACCCCCCTAGGTCAC
>Ga0056116_1000753_pt1 | contig 11605 bp, 5 predicted proteins | sample WorMetOlspDAHAB2_FD_67352 | JGI IMG/M metagenome (GOLD analysis project Ga0056116, IMG submission 67352) | Marine gutless worms symbiont microbial communities from Max Planck institute for Marine Microbiology, Germany - Olavius sp. DAHAB.2 ...
GAACGCGTATGTAGTGTACTTCGTAGATAATGTTTTTGTTCAATTTGGCAGCCTGATGTCTGTGACGATAATGCCAGGATAATGATTGTAAGTATGTAAGTTAATAGATTCATTATAGTGCCAACTTTTAGTGACAGTCGTGTTGTGTTTATGCACCTACTGTGTTTACATCGGAGATTTCTGTGGGAATAGTTTGACCCAGTGTACTTATGATGTCACCAGTGAATTAATTGATTTTTATGCAACTAGATCTCTACAACTCACTGTCTCACTAAATTGTTGCAAGGCACTTTACAAAAAAAAACGTCAGTGACGCAGAGAAAAGTTCCCTTCTTAGATGGTGTCGGAATTTCGGATACTTTGTCCACTGCTCGGATGGAAGGTGTGAGCGAGTTCCTTGCCTTCATGATGACCACTCATGCAAGTGGTTGTTGATGACACACCCTCGGCGACGATTATGATGATTTGTTAAGTAAGTAAACTTAGTTAGTAAGTAAGAGCATTTGTATAGCACACTAAAAACAAAAGTCACTAGTTGCTGGAGTCTCAGTCAACCAAACAAATACGTTTTTACGCCTTGCAGAACTGATGAAGGGTAAGGTCGGACTGTCGCAGGTTGGATGGAAGGCTGTTTCACAGCCGTGGTCCAGCAACATTGTTAAGTTGTTTATCATTTTGAGCTATGTGTCCGCATATTTCACTATGACAGCAAGCGTGAACTAATTCGAATGGTAACACACGTGTGAATGTGCAGGAGCGGGTGAGTCGCGAGCAGGCGGAAATGCGACGTCGCAAGATGGAGTTGGAACAGGCCGAGCGGAAGAAAGCCGAGCGTGAGCGGCAGCGTGCTCGCGTGGAAGAGGAAGAATTGGACAACGTGTTGAAGGCGCAACAGCGTGATGGCAGCAGTGGAGGTGGCCGTCAGCAAATGACGGAGTCGCAGCTGATTGCTCAGAAGGAGCGCGAACGACAGCGCGAACAGCAGAGACGACGACTTGCTGCAGTGAGAACATGCTTGTTACTGTTATCATTCGTCGTCATCGTCGTCATCAATATTTCTACTGTGCCCACTATAATAAGAATGCACGCGTATTACAAATGTTCATGGTTAAAAAAAACTAAAACCATGAAAATAAAAACTACTGGAAATAAAAAAATGCTGAAAATCAATTGAAACAAATGATTGGAAGCTAAGATCGATTTACAGTTGAAGGCTCACCGAACAAGAATGTCTTGTAGACTTACTGTTATTAATTATTTTAAAATTGTACACGAGTGCAGCAAGACACACTCAATAATTACAAATTATACATAAGAAAATACATTGCAGTAAGAAAAATATATGGTATAAATATTCAAAAAAACACATTGAAAAACATGAAATAAAAATTGCTGTCAGTCGAATCAATGTCTTAATAAACATGCTGTTTTGATTTCCAAGTTTGTTGCTATTGTGTAAGCTTTCACTGCTGGAAACATAGAAACTGAGAACTTTGCAGAATTAAGGTTTTGAAACTACTCCCGAGTGATATCTTAATTGATGATATGAAAAGTAAGCATGTTTATATTACGCTGTCAGTGTACATGGATACTTATTGGGTGAAATAGAGTGAAAATCGTAGTTGGCATCCAGTAATTCCGTAGTAATTAATTCCATTTTGTTCGAGTGAGGATACTTTTGGCTGCTTCCACCTCGAGGCTGAGCAGATGCTACTGAGATGTGACAGTATGAGTGAAAATTTTGAATTTGTAGTTGAGCCTTTTACCATTGTAACTGATGCCATGATAAATAGCGCAGGTCTTGTTAATAGGTGTGGTTCTTGGGATAGGTAGATTAAGTCCACCTCGTTTCCTGACCGACTGTCTTAAGAAGCACACGATCGGGGTAGCTTGTTGTGTTTATTATGTTCAGTTGTTTGGGTTTTTTGAGTTGGGTATTTTCTCGTGCTTTTTAGTTTTGGCAGTATTGGCCACATGATTGGCTGTCAAGACCACCTCAAAAAATGACCTAAATTGTGTTGGGTGAAGCATAGTTAAACCCTACTGTCTCATTTGTTAAAAGGACACCGTAGTATAATTATCTTAGATGGTTTAGATTGCTTTGCAGTACTGGTTATCAAGTTTGTTTAATGTGAGTGGACTGCAATGGTCATGTTAACTTGTTTGTTGCTTGTGTCTAAACAGAGAGCCAACCAGATCGACATGACGGCACAGAGCGAATTGTTGGCTTCGTTCGAAGAAAACCTTTGATCAGTTCTGTCTTCACGATTGCCGTGTTCGGTTTTTGCGACCAACTGACCGACTGAGCGTGTCCCAGTTTAATGCGTCACATTTTGCGTACGCCGATCGCAAACTGTTGTTCGTCGCGTGTTGGCTGGACGTATTTGAGATTTCCCGTTTGCCTTGGAATTGGCTGTTGCAAGTCTCCACAGCCCACCTCGTTGGCGCTGCAAGGCTTTAGTTGATTTGGCCCACTGCGTGTGTATATAACATTTATTTATAAGAATAAAAAAATCTGTGATGTGTTGCAAAACGTTTGTCGTTTAGGCTAATTATTGAGACTGCTACTGATACGTCGCAGCTGTGCACGTGTCGGATTAATTGTTGAAGAAATGGATGGCTGCCTGGAATGGCGCCTTCTGCTATCGAATTCATCTTTTCGTTACATCCGCAGACGAAGAAGGATTATTTTGTCGTCTTGCTGACGAGACGTCAGCTGTATTTATCATTTCCAGCCGACGCAAACGCGTTGTAGTGAATATTTTGTGGTGCCTATGTTGACTGCTTCACGACATGTCAACATGTGTGTTAGTATCTGTATGTGCGTATGTGTTTGTTTGTGAGTGTGTTCGTTTCTGTACCGTATATTTTAATACAAACGGCAATTATTAATCTGTTAAGTGAATACTTGGAGCTCAATTGAATATCCCACAAGCGAATTTGAGAGCTGTAACAATTTAGTGTCGTCAACATCTCGTGTACATATACTCCGTTTTGTGACAGTGTTTGTGTTACTAGATCTGTTTTCAGTCCATATCTTATGTCCCAAAGTTTGTCATGTTTCCTTGAGTGCTGCAAGACGCACTTACTATGTTGATCCATGTGTAAAGAGGAAGCGTGGAGGGAATACATTGGATTTATCATATGTGCCAGTCATGTCAAGTCTTAATGTATGGATTTAATATAATTTTTTTTTCTTGAAAATGTGGGAAAATCCCAAATGTACATGTAGATTATTTTTTGTGGTATATCTCATTAACTGTTTCATAACTGTTTCATCGGTGATGAAGGATTTGTCAAAAGATTCGGAGTTGACTGCTTGGTTGCAAATGTTTCAGTGCTGCTCATTAACTTATACTGCGAAAGTCAGTCTTGTAATTTTTGAAGTTTTTTTATACTGCCAGGAGTGATAGAGCTTCTAATTACACGGAGTTTTAATGTTCATCAGACTGTGGCGTAAAAAAGAAAGAATGTTTTAAGTTCAGAGAGCCAATCCAGCGCCGATAAAAAAACCAATTGCTGCAGCTGAAGTAATGGAAGTAAAATACGGAAGAAGATTAATTTATTACTAGAGAGTAAACCAACCGTTGCCGCAAAGTCATCACCAGCTTGGCAGGAACAGTCTAGGCATGTAACTACTGTCGCACTATTTGAATAGTTGCGGACGTTAATTTCTACAGGATGCTGTGAGAGCGGTATCTCTTAATTGGTTACGTTCACTTACGACCACTGGGAATGAGGGAAATTGTTTAGGAGGCGGGAATAGACAGGTCTACAACTATTAGCTCTTTACTGCATTGTAAGTTTTAGAATGCTCTACAACCTGGATGAATTATTTTGCACACAAACTCACTAACTGACAGCCATCTTGTGGGGTAATTGATGCAGATCGATGCATATCTTCTGCTGCATAGAAATTTTAATTCTTCCTGTAAATGGGTCGAAGTCGTTTGGAACAAGCTCTCGTTTAATGCACTAGTTTGTGAAATTCATTTAACTAGACGAATGCATTCTCTGTCGATGCAGAACAAATTTTGAGGTGATAAGAATTGTTTTACAAAGTAAATAATTAATTTTTGACGCTCATTTTTACAGAAATTGATCCCGTTGATTGGACAATGTAGTCCCTAAAAATTGTCCCACAATCATCACTCGATCATCCACTCCAGCATTATTTCGCACACGTACAGTATAATTGTTGGTTGATTCAGCCCTTACACTAACTATCGGGGTAATTTTAAGATGCACAATTCAGTTAGTCTAGGACACTCTTAAGCCCACTATTCCCGATTGGGCCGTTAAGTTTAACAGAGTTACATTTACATGGAGCATGGCTAGTCCTGCTTTGTACAGGTGCATTGGACATTCTTAGAGTGCTTTTCGAATTATCGCTTCAGCTGTTGTCATTGTTGATTTTTGTGCATATTATTCTAGTGAAAGGTGTGTGTAGTTATTGTACATTTGTGCTGATTATAAGGCACAGAAGTCCGTGTCACTATTAAAACCGCTGTAACATAAACTACAAGTATTGCTTTTTCGTTCTTTTGTACTCTGTGGTATGAAAATTTCGAACGTTTCTTAAGCTCCTCAAGGTGAGTGTTTTGCGGCAAGTTTTTAAGATATTGAGGTACAATGGTTTCAGTGCAGAATATTCCAGTTTTTACTCCATATTTTCAAGGTTAACAAAGAAAGTGAAATGCTACCCTTAACTTTTAAATATTTTGTTCCAAGCATGGCTTGGAAGGTGCCAGCCATGTACATAGTGAAAGTGCTGTTAAACCTAGCCGACCTTTCTGTATGTACAGTAGTTGCACATTTGCATACTTGCGTAAGACATGCATACCTTAGTGATGAGCGTTGACAAGTGTTTCAACTCGCTGAATAATGTAAAGAAAATTTAAATATAGCACGTGTATCAATCGTAACATCACATTAATTCCTGTTGGTGTAAGGAAAAACACTTCTTTAGACCCTGCAACTGGCAGTACGAGCTGCGTTTGAATGTGAGGCTTTTTAAAACCAATCAGAAAATTCATTTTTGTTGTAAGCAGCGTCTTCGGACGTACTCCAGCTAGTACATAAGCTATCCAAATGGATCCTGACCCACTGATTTGCGTAATCAGAGCTTCATTCCTGTTCTCTTGCTGAATATAACAGCATAAACTCTGCTGTTACAGTTACAACTCAGCGTCTGAATTCAGTTGTAGGTGTTTCTGTGACAAATACCAGTAACATATAATAATTGATTTGTGTTTTGGTGTAGTTGTAAGACAGCGATTGAAAGTCGATACATGTAATATATTTGATGTACAGTACGTATTTCCATGTGCGAGTTTAATTTTAGTATACAGCTACTGTTTAGCAACTTTTCACTGTGAAGACTCTTGTGTGTTGTAAAGATATTGGTTGTTGTCCTTCCCAACTCGGTTAACAAATATAATAGAGGTTTCTAATTAATGCGTTAATTAGTGCGGTAACACATTAAAAATAAATGTGATTAAAAAAGTTAATGCCGTTAAAAATATTAACGTTGATACTGAAATAATGCCATGGCTTTTGCAAATACACCACCAATGCCCTCCAGGACAACGTTCCCCCCCCCACACAGACGGGATAGCACGCGTAATTGTACTTTCAGGTTGCTGATTGCTATGCTGTAGGGTGCATGGGAATGGAGTTCATGATATACCTGTCCCACATGTGCGTTAATAACGAGTTAACGTGCAATTAGTTTTCGTATTCACAGCGATTAAAAAATTAATTGGTTCAAAGCTCTAAAATATAATTACAATTATTACAATATTCAAGTTACTCGATGGCTAATGGACATAAGAAATCTGGTGGTATTTTCTGGTCAAATATCTATCTATATATATATATGTGGCACAGACATTCTCTATACTGAAACGAATGTTCTGTTAAGTTCTATTCACTCCAATTTGCCCTACTTAAAAATTTAAGTTGAACTGCGTTGCAAAAGAAAGATGTGTAAGATTAAGAGGTTGCTTTTCACTGCGTTCCCATGTCCGAACACATACGGCACCACTGATTGCTTTTTTTCCGATATTCCACAAGCCACGGAGAATAGTTAATGTGTGGTCATTCAGCTTTATCATGCACCTTTAACGTGTACAGTTCAAGGCTCAACACAAAGCCGGCCAGCAGTCACATGCACATGATCTACAACAGTTTCACAGTTTCAAGACTCGAAACCAACTTAGTTTGACTGGGGAAAACTGCACTCGCAAATTGTTGACTGCGGGATTGTTTGTAATGGAGCCGTGAATAAGTGTGCTCCAAGTTATCAATTCGTTCGCTGTTGCACTCGTCTGTACAGAAATTGCATTATAGCTTTATAGTACTGTATTCCTACTGCAGCTGTTCAGCACAGCCGATTTCAGGTAGCATGGTTCACAATACTGACCCGGGTTTGCCTTTCGCTAATCACTCTGCCTCGTGTGTTCCGACTGTTAACTCATCTAAACAAATCTCGTAATTTATCGTTTTTGTTATGCTGACTCGCTTGCAATGCTGCGTTGGCTTCTGCTGCTTCTATGGGACGATTTTTCTCATTATTTTTTGTATTTAACAATAAACGTTTTTTCACTGTTTCTATGCTGTACAGTTCGCTAAAGCATTGCAAAAACGTGTCCGATTGAAATGGTGTCTGTGTGTTCTTTGCATATTAAAGCTTTGGATAAGTAATAACATTCATTTTCAAAAAATTCACAGTAACCACCGTGTTTTTAGTGAATTACTGTGAAAAAAACGAAATGAACAAAACTGCAAATCAGTTGTTGCGCATTATGCACACTACCTATATTGTGTCGAGTGGGGCGTTAAACTCTACTCACTCACACTCACTTCACTGTTTTGTTACTTCTTAAATTTTATGAACAACAATAACACAACAATTATGACAGTTTAAGTAGCATCCAGCCAAAAAAGCAAACTGCACGCAAGAGTCTGTCGGTGAGAACTCTTTTCTTTGAAATTTTAAAACGGCAAAAGCTTCTGAATAGCGTGAACACAACATGCAAACAGTCGGTCAGAGTCGACGGCGTGAAGTGGAGCATTCTACGGCACTGAGCGCAAAGCATCTGCCAGCCACTTGTCGGGGTCGGGAATTTCGTCGAGCAGTCCTACAAAATAACACATTCACTCTCAGCACGGACAGGCATCATACACACGCACACACAGGTATCTGCCGCCACGTTTCAACGACAACTTCGGGAGCAGGTAGCAAAAAATGAAGTCAAGAGTTTAACGAGAGCATGAGTGAGCGAATGAGCAGTTTCTTAACAGCAAATCAGCAATATAAAGGCCATTCAGTCCATTCACGATAACAGCAGCATAGCGAGTGATGAGCTCTCGGAGAAGATTAAAAGGGAGCAGGATTGACATCGCCACCTCAAGTTTGGTTGCCCACCCAAGCTGGGATATACATGTTACACCAGCTCTCATCCTCACACACATATTTTACAGCATTGAAAAAAATCATCGCCAGCATAGTTTTGTACTCGACATAAGTGTCACCACCATTCATTGCTATTCGGTCAGTAACAAACCAAAACTACACATGTACCCGAGTGCACATGAACATATGCATATGAACTTTGCTGCAGAAAGATATTCTATACTGAACTGTCCACCGAAATGACCTTCGAGTAAAAGCCTGATGTTCAGTTGGGGGCGCTGAAAATACAATACGAACCAATTAACCCCAACTGCATTTTAAAACCCATGCAAGTTCATCCGTTATACCAGTCCTGCATTTTCAGTCGTCCCAGATGAGTTACCGAGGAATCAGACACTAGCACCGACTGTTGGAGCCAGACTGGGTCTTTCAGATGTAAACTAGTCGTGTCATCAGTGTCTCCACTAGCAAGACCTCTACGAAAACGAAAAAGGCTTGCAGTACCAGCAACGTCGCAGAACTCGGCAAACGTCTCGCACGGCAGCATCTCCTCCTGAAACACTGCGAGCACTTTCTTCGATGCATCCTGCAGTGACTGGTCGTTGTTGCGGATGAAGTCCGCCAGTGCCACACTCCAGCTTGATTCCGCGTCCACGCGACATTTCTACGCAAACATCCTTTTCCACATAGAAGCATGCGACAGAAGCGTAAACGCCAAGTGTAGGGCCTAACAGCTTGAAGTAACAGCAATGTCCAAACAGAAAGCTGCACACAGCCCAAATTCCACTTTGTTGGAATGACACGACAAGACTTGCCTGTTTTCTATGCTGTGTTCATATCCCAACATGTTATTGCCAATTCTTTTTCCGATTTCACTGGACTGTGTTGATAACGTTTTTCAGTGATAACAGAAGCGTCATGTTTTTAACAATGCACGAGCCAAAATATTAAACGAATCGTTCATAACAAAACGTTTGCACTGCTGTTTGCTGCTAATGATGTCATCGAGTGAGTGTACTAATGCTGCTCAGTGATTGTTACTGTGTGCGTGTTATAAACACACAGGCTAGTTTCGTTGTGCAGTGACATCGTGCCAAGTGGAATCTGGGCTTTAGGCTACTATAAAAAGTCACCGAATTATTGACTGATAACGTCATTGAAATTTTAAAAGGACAGTGAGACTCAAACCAACCGAGAATAGCATTGGTGGAAGATAGTTCGCAAGGCCGAAGAACATGAGATGAGGCTTGTAGACGCTGTACTCCTTCACGGCTTTATCGCTCAAACTGCACAGCACAATCAGCAGCAAATATTAACGAAAGTGTTTACTACACATCGATAAAAACTAGGAAGAAAAATCAAGGCTTACAACTAGCATAAAAATGATATGGGTAGCAAAGTAGTGATGAAAGTATTTGACAATCAAAAATGTTAGCAAAGTCAACACAATTAAACAAGTTTTTGCAGCAATTTCAATGAGTATCATTAAAATATGCAGTCAATAATAGGTTGGTTGGTTGGTTGGCATTAAACGACACTTTTAACATAACTGGGCTATATTGTGCCTATAAAAATTTGTTAACGGCTGCTATGAGAAAATAAAAAAAAAACACGAGTACTAGACCTGAAGACGTATTAAGTTGCAGCAAGACAGCAGTGAATATGACAACAAAATAGTTCATGTTTTCAAAACTGCTGCCGAAAGTTTTCAAGTGGTTTGAAATCAAGTGACAAAGCACTGACTGACCTGGTGGCTCCACCTGGTGACGAATGGCGTGCCTGGGCCAGGATAAGGATGCGTTTTAGCAACTGAATGCGCACTTGTTTCCAGCCTTGAACATCGTAGATGTGCAGCGCCATTACTGCCCAGTACAGCGGTCCTTCCGTCTACAGTGCACAGCAATAATAATAATAATAATAATAAAAATAAAAATAATAATAACATAACAATTTATAAGGTGCCATCATGCGCGGGAGTCACTACAAAGGCGCCTAACAACGTTCAAACGTGCTTCAGGCATAGATGTCAGTTGCCAAAACGTGTTGAAAATCGGAAAATTCTTGAGATGACTCCAACTCGCCAGCAGTAACTCGCATACTCAGAAGACATTCACTGTACATACCGCTTCCACATTACTTGTCGTTCTGGCAGAACTGGTGTAACTTCCCACCATCGCACGGACGGTCTGATGCTGTGGGCCACTTACCACGGCAGAACGAATTCAATGCTTTTTATTTTAAATTAGACCTATTTTCAACCCAAAGCATAATACTGTAGCCATCAGCCCATACCCCAAAAGCAATCACAGGTCACCAGCAAGAGAGTCGGCAAACAGAAGTTGGTTCGTATTTATAGATGTTATCAGTTGATACTGGTGCGGGACAAAGCGCACTGGATTTTGGCAGCGTCCGTCTCAGCTGGATACTGGTGTTATCTGCGTGTCCAAGTAATGGAACTATGAAATGCAAAAATAACAGTTTTCTAATTTACCACTAAACCTGCAAATGGAAGAAAAATTCAAGCAATAAAATTTAATTAGGTGGCGCTGCAGTTTGGACACATCACGTCTCACTGCATCTATGATTCAATGACGACACTGCGATACCTCGAAACTGTTCTCGACCCATTTGTCAGCCGGACGCTTCAGGAAGTTCGACAAGTTCTTCTCTTCACGAGTCACTGACCTCGTACTGCACAAATGAATAATACATCTTTGCACACACTGTCGACTCGTCAGGAAAGTGGGCGTTTGGTTTCGTTTATTTAAATTAACTGCATTTCACAGCATTCATCATTACATAAACCTCAGAGCCAGCAAATAATAATAATAATACCAGGACAATGTTTATAGAGCTATCATCTATGGCAAAGCCACTGAGGGCCGGTTCCATCGTCCAGGGTTAACTCTCCAGTTAGCTAACCCTGGGTTAAGAGATAACGGAGGGTTATCTCTAGCATGCGTTCCATCGTTCAGTTAACCTAACTGCGCACTTAACATGCGACCTGACCTCGTTCTGTTAAGCGGCGTCTGTGATTGGTTGTCGCGGTCACGTGTCAACGTGCTCAAAACACATTAATTATAATAATTATTGCAGCGCATTCGATCAACACAATGGCTTTGGCTACGTTATCCTATTCTTGGTGCGATCGAAAGGGATTCTCAATTTTTAATGGATCTCAGTTTTAAAACGATCGATAGTTCCACGCACAATATGACCATGATCATATTACCGCACAGAATTGATCGTAAAATTCGACGTTACGCTACACGCATCAGTTTAACTGTTAACCTCACTACTGTTTCCGTTTCGATGTTGTGGTGACGTTTAGAATGACGTAATACGTTCATTTTTGAACAGATGGCAAAAACATCATTTGTATAAGTATTATTGTGGATTTCAGGTGAACATATTTGCCGTTTCATTTACTTTTAACCGCTAATCGGCGACGTAACCGGCCGATCGAGCTCGGTTAAGTTAACTCGCATTTGACCGGCTGTTAAGTGCTCTAGGAACGAGTTTTTGCTAACCAAGGGTTAAACTGAAGGTTAACCTCCGAGTTAACTTAACCCGAGACGATGGAACCGGCCCTGAGAGAATCACTTGGGTCACTTTGATGCGGGCCAGAGCCAACACACAGACCAAGCTGAAACGGGACCTTTGAGTCTGCCAGTAGGCTGCCACAGGCCTGTGAGATTGGTGTGCTGTATATTTACCTTTTGTCTTCTTCTAATCACACCAATCCCAACTACGTAAATGTGTGCCCAGGGAATTTAGGTATAATGTAAACCTACTCGCTGGCTGCGAATTATGAGGCAACAGATGTGATTATAAAGTATATATTCTGTTAAACATCCAATAACTTTTTGTTCAAACAGTTTCCGACATTAATATTTCCCAAAACATCACATATTCGATTATACGATTATACGCTCGATATCGACGCACACATATCGACACTAACGCGAACTAACTGACTGACGTCACCTTCACGTCTACGCTGACGTGACTTAACCTAAGGGTGAACGTGTCAAGAGCTTTCTGCTCTCCACTTATATACATTTCTGCCGTTTCTAAATACCAGACAGAGTTTCAACGGTTAAGTTTAGTCAAAGAATGTTTAATAGCACATCTGGATTTCTCAAGGATTCTGCCTCAAAGGTTGAGTTTCGTTTAATGGCTTTGCTC
>Ga0056116_1000756_pt1 | contig 11585 bp, 6 predicted proteins | sample WorMetOlspDAHAB2_FD_67352 | JGI IMG/M metagenome (GOLD analysis project Ga0056116, IMG submission 67352) | Marine gutless worms symbiont microbial communities from Max Planck institute for Marine Microbiology, Germany - Olavius sp. DAHAB.2 ...
AAAACGAAATTGGTGCACTCTTAAGCTGTCACAAAGCCACTGGTGGCAATCATTTTGAATATTCTGAGTACCGTGTTTTACGTGCTTGAAGAGATAAAAATGGCGATGGTGTCGCCATAATATAGTACCTTTGTCACATATCAGGAATACCGTGAGTGACGGCGTAAGTCCGTCGTCCAAGGGGGGGGGGAGCCGGCTCGCCCCCTCCAAATCAGCCACTGATTACATTTACATTCCACGTCACATATCATGCCAGTACTGCTGTTCGAAGTTTTAACTGTTGATTGGGATTTGGGACAGATCTAAATTATGCAACTACTGAATCGGATGCAACCGTTTGTCACATTTTATGTATTTCGTTAGGTTGATGGTAAACAAGACGAAGTCTCGGAATCGTTGCTTGAAACTGTCAAATCATTTGTTCCATCGGAGGTAAATAGAAATGTTTATGTCAGTTTTAGCGTATTTTTGCGATTATTTATTCACGAGCGAGTCACAGTCACGAAACTTTTGCACTCGATAATCGACTTATACATTATACAATATACATTATATACACATTTACCATACAAAACCGTCAAAACTTCATAAAAGGTACAAAGATAGGCCTAAACCACCATGGACTCGGCTATGAAAATTGCATGTCGGCCCTATGCAGATATCGAACAGTAACCGATTTGCAGGCTGTTTACAAAAAAAATCAAACATTAGGCCTACTGTACACACAGCTCAGTCAGACTTATTTAACGCGCGAAGGGGAACGCGCGGGAATGCCGTTCCTGTTGATGAAAAGCTGCCGGAACGCATGGGAAAGGCGTTCCCATTGTCAAAGTGTTCAAGAACGCATTATGGACGGCATCGCGAACCATTTTCCGGCCAAAAATGCACTAGATTGCAGGCATTTGCATATACAATCACGAAATTTTTTTCCGGGGTGAACCACCGGATCCCCGCAACAGCGCCCCGGCGGTGCTTGGACCCAGACACTGATTTCCGCTTGAATGCTCGACTCTCCAGCGTTGCCACTGTTCCGGTTTTACGAAACGACCACTGATGACCACTTACACAACGCGCGCAAAACTTCGGTCACGTCAGTTACGAAACTCGGCCAGGAAGCGAACGAGGTCGGCTTGTTCCGCGTGCAGCCGCCGTCGGTCGAGGCCACGCGCCCGGCGCGGCGGGGCGGGGCGCGCTGTCCAGGAACAGCGCAGCGGGAAGGAGCGGACCTCCGACGGACGGACACACCGACGCAAACGCAACCCCGTATTTTGTCGACTTGACGAGCACGTGGGTACATGGGCGCACGATCGGTCAGCCAGGAATAGCTGTTGCCAGCCACGCAACCGGCTCAGAGGCAAAACCGGTGCCGCGAGCCGAGAGCACCTGCTACCCCCTCCCCAACCTCATCTTATAGCCGGCGCCTCTGCCTCCGGGTTGCCAGATTGCGCGAAATATTGCCAACTGGTTACTTTTTAAAGCTGCCGCCGGCCAAAACAACGCGGCTCTGTTTGGGCTATTGCCGGAATGACTGGCGGCCGCCTTGGAGCCTTCGGGCGCGACGCTCATTATCTTCTGCATACATTCCGCACTTATCGCTTCCCTTTCATTTCGGAATTTGCACAAGTTAGGTTCGACGTAGCGTTTATTATTGTCGTGGGCTAGTTTTCGCGCGCGAACGGCGACGTTTCGACGACACAAACCAGCAACAGTGCTGCGCCCGGCTGCTGCTGCTGCAGCTACGCGCGGCGCGGCGGCGGCGGCGTTGGTGCGTGCTTTTGAAGGGCAAACGTTGCCATAGCGGTCAGTCGTCGCTTGGTGCCGTTTCCGTTCGTCGTAGAATCGCCGCTTCGACACGATGCCGGTATGTATATGCGCTCGTGGCCTCGGGGGGAGGCACAGGGGCAATATAAACGGATTTGTACCCGCTCCCCGCCTAAACCTGTGCTATACATGTCATCCCAGTGATGGATGCACTGACTGCTCTGTACGGTAGAGCGCGGTGCTCCGCAGCTCTGTTCGCGCAAATGAGGGTCATCAGTGAGTAAAGGACTGATCGGGGTTACCGGTGTCTTTGAGCGGGGTTGGACGAAGTATCATTTCCCGGTTGGGCTACTTTTTGAACCGCCTTCTAACATTGGGCGACACGAGATTGGGCTACTTTTCTCATGTTATTGGCGACCTTTCCGTACAAAATCTGACAACCCTGTCTCTTAGCTGAACCCTCTTTCATCTTGCAGTCATGGTTGGATTGAAATGTCATCGAAGGTGGTCCAGGCCAAACCCCCTTCAGTTGCATTACAATTCCAGTGGTGTGGGCCTTTTGTTCTCTTTTCCGTCTGAAAAATATTGGCCCTTACTTCTGTGATAATCTGATTAATTGACTACTAGTCTACAGTCTACTAGTAGGTTATATATAAGTAGGCTACTTATATAGCCTACAATACAGTGAGTGGAGAGTGGCGGAACTGGCAGCGGCGGCTGGCTCTTCAAACCGGCCCTGTCTAAGTAGGCTATGCAGTGTGTAACTAGGAACTCGGAGGGGGGACTACACAAATATCAAGTACAGCCCTCCCTCTCTAGCTAACCCAGAGCCTCCCTCCCACATATTCCACTCCCTCCTTCTCTGTCCTCCTTTTTGACTTTGTCCTTTGCTCTCTTCTTTCTCTCACCTCCATCCCTACCCTTCCCCTTTAACGAGATAAGTCGTTCGACCTACTTCAACATTTGACTTGGCGGCGCACCTGGCCGCCGGACCAACCGGCCCACGTACTGGCAAGTGCCAGACGAGCCACTCCGATGCCTCAATCCATTCCTGACTCTCTTTGTTGTTATTCTGTACGCCAACGACGCCGCCTGACCCAGTCACCGCGGACCGGCGACATCAAACTGCGACTCCCTTCTTCTGCTATACAGTATAGATCCCTGTATTACGCACACACAACACCGTCTGCGACACTGCCTGCCGCACTTTACAAGCACGCACGCACGCACGCGCGCTTGTATATTCAGTCACATCGGAATAGATCAATATCGTGTGGCCAGCATACCCGATCCGCTACGCACTGCTATACTGCCGTGAGAAGGTCCAAATACTGCACAATTTCGGGGCAAATACACCGCCTTAATTTGTCGCGTATAGTCTTCTACGTTTTTGAGCAATTATTATGCTAATCTTAATGTTAACAATGCAGTTGTTGATAGTGTACGTTTGTTATATTTTTTGGATGTTTTGTGCAACTAGCTTACTAATAGTAACTGTGTGTATTGTGTGTTGCATTGCAGCCTGTGCCTGGTAAGTGCATCAAATCGTGTCATCTGAAAATGTCATTAAGTGTCTCTGCTTATTTTTCCCTGCGTGTTATTTTGTTGCATGTGTTATGTTGAGCGAGCGATTCAATCAGCTGTTCAGTGCACTAATACCACTGAGTTATGTAGCATTTCCTCGAAAATTCGGCGGGGTACGGACGTTTATTTACGAACACCCCACAAACATGTAAAGCGGTCAAAAGCAAAAATCCAAAATAAGCTGAACGAGTTATACTCCATAAGCATGTCCTTGATTTAAACGTTAGTTTACCCTCATCTAGGCGTGCTGCGGTTACTGGACGATGCTTCTTGCTTCTTTTGTCTCCACACTTAGTATTGCAGTAGGCTACTGCATTCTTTTAAAGATCTGTCACCTTCATCTTTTAGTATCTTGTAGTACTATATATTCCTTTTTTGAGACCACCATCTGATGTCAAGTCTAATGGTGGGTGATAACTAGCATAATATTCCGTTTCAGTTTCATGGGTATGTTATTCAGAAATTTACTCCCGCACATATTTTACGGACGTCCTGAATATGAAGCACTTGACTTAGCGTAATACTTAATAAGTTTTTCTAACTTAATACTATAGCTTGCGTTGTATAACGGCGGAAAAGAGTGTTTGTATGCATACTGTTGACTGTTGAACCTGTGCGTGGCAGTAACTTCACGTTGCAGAGCATGGAACGTGTGATATTGCATTATTCGTGGTGTGAGTTTAAACCTAATGGAATGTTTATTTTAATTATTTTTTAATTGTTATTCACTTGTCCTCTCTGCCAGTGGTGTTATTGAGTTTTGGCGAAGTGGCTGTAGGTTGAGGCGAAGGTGTCACAGTCCATACACTTTCTGTTTTAGACCTTTGAGTCCGCATGTGGTATAAACCACAAAAGTCTGTGATATGCATGGCCAGTGCGACGCCAGACCTACGGTTACCTTTCTCGCTTCGGAGTATCGCCACCCTTCCAAATGTTATACTGCTTGGTGACAGCGGCAGGTGTGCGTCAGCGGCTTGAGCAGGGCTGTACTCGACAGGGCAGTGAGTGAGACTCGAACCCGGGATCCGAGAGTCTGCCGCTCTGCCCACTACGCTATTCAGCTGACTCTCACTGGTCTGGTTATTGACAACTCAGGCGATGAGGAGGAGGTGGCCATGGTTGCCACGACGACCGGTAACCATGGCAACGCGGCGTACGCGCGAGAACTGGAGGGGCGGGAAAACGCGGACGAGGAGGGCGCGGACGTGAAAGAGGCAACCGATGGGGCGGAGCTGGACGACGAAACGAGGAGGCGGGTCGAGGAGCTCATTCTGCCGGACACTTTGAAGGTTGTGGTTGAGGATGCTCCAGACGAACAGGCGGATGATGCGGCTATGGCGGAAGATGGACAGAGTTCTGTTGCAGAGGCGGCGGACACGGAAGGTAGAACCACCGCCGCCGTCACTGAGCTTGGTGTCGTCACTATAGCACGATGATCGCTGATTTCTTTGCAGTTTAGGTTTGCTGGTACAAATGTTGGACTGCTTGCTTGAGTGCTGTCGTATTCATCACCGTCAAACGGCAATCGCGAAAATTAGCACGATCAATTCTGTATCGTTACATTTTTCTGCTGGAAGTTTTGTTGTTTCATTTTGGCGTTATTATTGAGTTGTTGAATTAACTTACTAATTGGAGTACTGTTTCACAGTTTCTCTAATGTGTGTTGCTTCATCTGTGCGACTGCTGTGCTGCGTTCTTGCGCGTAAATTTATTTCTGATGCTTTGTTTTGCTGAGTGCTCGTTTGTTCAGTGTGCTAAACAATAACGTGAACTGAACTCACTGAGTTTGACTAAGATTGTATTCCATTTATCAAACTGAAACCAGTTCAGGATTTTTCAGTTTCCACCTTCCATTTGCCTGACTTAAAGCGGTTTAGCAAACCATTTTTCAGACGGTTTAATGCATGATGGTGGAGTCCAGAAATGAATATATTCAGATTTTATATTAACAAATTGTTGTATAATTTCGTTGTAAATATCGTGCTGTCTCTAATTTTGCATATAAAACATAATTAGACACATGATTGCGTAACATAAACGCTGTTTTTCTGATAAATTTAGGGAAGGAAAATGTCGTTACACTCGTTGCCAAAACCACATTATTTACAACATTTGTACCAGCAAACCTAAACTGGTTTTAGGTTTGAAACATAAACCGGTTTGGACAAATGGAATACAGCCTAAGGATTTGTCTTTGCACAGAGTAAAGATATTTGTGCAAGCATGTATCTGCTGCTGCCGTTTAATTTACAGTTTGTTCATAGTGATGACCCCAAGAATATGGCACTATTTGATTGCTCACGTGATTGATTTTTTAATGAAGAAAATGAATTATAAGTGCTTTTTTGTTTTCAAGGAGGGGCCACTTTTATTTTGCACTTGATGGAATTGACGCATGTATTCTGGATGAAATGTGATTGACGTTCGAACAAATTTGCATGCACACTGAGCAAGCATGTAGATTGATTAAGTTTTTGGCCACCATTTGTTGTGAATGATTTGTTAAACATTTAGATTAGTTAATTATTTCCTTGCAAACTTCATTTTAAACACAACAGATACTGCATCCATATACGTATTCGCCGTCGACCGTTTATACTGTCAGTATTTTTGCAACACATAATTGTGCATGTCTTAAAAATTATAACCAATTACGTGGTTATTTTTTTAATTGCCTGCTAATCATGCATTTGGGATTTTCAGACAATATTTGCAGACTGCCTGTGTGTGCGTACTTTAGTTTAGTGTCTGTTTATTTCTTGGATATAGGAATTGAATTGTTTTGTTAAGAAAATTTCTGCTGTGTTTTTTTATTCTTATTACAAGTGAACAGTGAACATGCTCTACTGAGAATTTGATGACAGGAAACTGATGATCTTTGGTAGTATCACGTTATTACAGACAGATGGTCAAAGTTGTTCATAGACCTCTTTAAACGGACTCACTTGGTTAGATGCTTTTTAAAATACCGGTAGTGCTTTTTTGTACTTTCTCTGCTGCTTCCGCGAGATAACGGAAACACTGTCTGAAGTTATCAGTACTGTCCACAGAACGTTTTCTCTTCTACGTCAGTGTTATTTGTGGATAAAACATTACACGTGTAAAATACACAGTTTTGTCTGGTGTTTGGATTAATGACAGGAGTTTTGTGTCATTCTTTTTTCATTATATATAGCGTAAACGGATGTGACGTTAAACTTATTTCAGTATATGTGCGTAATATTATGTGAATTGGTTTTTTTACTACTTTCTAGAGCTTAGCAAGTCAAGGGTCCTCTTCGTTCTGGGTAAGCAGTTTTCTATCTGGTCTGTTTCTAATGGAAATTTTATGCTAAGCTAAACTAAGCTGCCTATTATCCTACTGTTGACTGTGTTAAACGGAACAAATCAGCCCGTACTTAGGTATTACGTTTATGTATGTTACGAACAAATGTGAATTCTGAATGCAGTTTGATGTATTTTTTTTAAATTTTTGTGATATTGTGCGCCACAATGTCCAAAAAAGAGAAAAATATGGGCCTACGTTTAAAACATTTATACAGCTTTGCTTTAAAATAAAATTGTATTCGTAATAACTTATAATAGCTTGAACTGTGATTGATTGACACTTTGTATTTGCCACGTCTGTTTGTTTCACTGTGAATACTGCATAGCATGCATGGCCTTTTAACACATATAGGCTAGTTATCTTCTTAACAAAGACCCAGTTCCTACATGCGAACATTGTTAAAGTGATTCAACAGTCGAGCACATTCTATGTGCTTCCACCAAATTCAAACAGAGTAGGAAGCAATACTGTGCTAACTCTCAATTTTCATATGTTATTGTATTCTCCAACACGTAATGTTGGAGAATACAATAACATATGAAAATTGAGAGTTAGCACAGTATTGCTTCCTACTCTGTTTAAATTTGGTGGAAGCTTTTAATTAAATTATAATTTTAAGGCACCATATAGCCTTCTTTTGCTGAAAGTGCCGTTAAACCTCAATCAATCAGTCAGTCAATCAGTCAGTCAGTCAATCAATCAAACAATCAAGAGCATGTTGTGTGGAGAAGAACAACGTATTTTCAATGAATAAAAAGTAAAATTCGTTCCAGACTCTCGAGGTGTTTCCATTCTGCAAACTCGTGAGCTGAAGTTCTGTGACGATATCTTCCTAACAGCAGTGCCTTTTGGTTGGTTCTAGTTTTCGCTGGGCGGAGGAGGCACGCTTGTGCGCGCGCGTGCGCTTGTGAACAAATTGCTCAGCGCCGTGACGTGAATGTAAACAAGTATAAGTAAGTGATTAATATAGCGCCTTCTGCATGTAAGAATCGGGGCATATTTGCGGCTGGGTCGCTATGGGGGTGGTAAAAGCAGACTGATAGCAGGGAGTCTTGAGGTGACGTCTAAAAGCAGCTGAGTGACTTGCAGTCATGAACAGAGGATGGTAATTGGTAAGGCGTTCCAAATTCTTGGCTGGCAGAAATGCGGAAGGCTCGTGAACCGAAATTGAGGTTGTGGTGTGGCACTGGCAGCAACAGTGCGACTTCTTTATCGCAGGTCCAACGCCCCATTAGTAATCACCATCATCTTCATCATCATCATCATCATCATCATCATCATCATCATCATCATCTATGTATAAAGCAGAAAGTACGTAGTTAAAAATCAACAAATGAAAAATTAAACACAGCAATCTAAAACGAACATTCAGATAGTGGTACTAAAATTACGCTGCTGATCAAATGCTTTATACGCGCCGCGCTTAGGCTGGAAAGATCTTTTAGAGTGAAGTTGTAAACTCGAAACTATGTGAAGCTAACGTCATTAAAATCGAAAACAATTAATTAAGTCAATATGCCATGGTGTTATGATGGTGATATAGTATAGATATGGCTGAGGTACGACATGCTGATAGTGCCGTTAAATTTCAGTCTGGCGCTAATTGCAGGAGGTCCTGGCAGTGGGAAGGGCACACAGTGTGACAAGATCGTAGCCAAGTACGGCTTCACGCACCTGTCGACCGGCGACTTGCTTCGAGATGAGGTTGCGTCTGGTTCGGAGCGCGGCAAACAGCTCACGCAGATCATGGAGAAAGGAGATCTCGTTCCTCTGGTAATATTATAGACCTACGAACAATGGCTTGTTCAGTTCTTTGTCAGGAAGAATAAGAAAAGTGGTTTTGTGGGCTGTTTTTGCGACTTCATCGTTGTCTTATTAGCTTTCGAAGTAAGCTTAAAAATTAAAGATGTTGACGATAATGGCGATTGTCTTCTTCGGCAAAAACTTCTGTAGTCCATTCGAAATTCTTTAAAAAGTGATAAGCTGGGGGGGTCCGTTCCCAGTAATATGATATGACAGAGTTGTTACGTGGCTAATTGTTGCCGGCGGTGTGGTGATGGTGATGCTGGTGCTATTGATGGGCGCAGGACACAGTGCTGACGCTGCTGAAGGAGGCAATGATCAAGAAGTCGGCGTCGAGCAAAGGTTTTCTCATCGACGGATATCCGCGAGAACTTGACCAGGGCAAGAAATTCGAAGCGGACGTCGCCGCAGTGGAGTGCGTCCTCTATTTCGAGGTAAACGTCGCTTGCTGGTGACTCCGAACTCGTAATTAAGTCGCCGTACCTCGCCGACGACTGCCGTCTAGTATCGCTCACTGACCGTCATCTTTGCTCGGCTGACATCAGAACCTGTGTCGTTCCCCGGAACAAACACTCGGTTCGGGGACAGAAGTTTCTCAACCTCCGGTCTAAAAATATGGAACAGTTTGCAGTCTGCACTCAGAGTTTTTCCGTGTTTAAACAACATCTTAAATCCTCCTTGTTTAATGCGATTTGAGACCGAGGCGCTTTTATGGGCGCCGTATAAGTCCTTTTTATGCATGCATGTATGTATGTATGTATGTATGTAATTAAGCAGGCAAAAAGAATGATAACATTGTACGAAATCACGAACTTTTTAGAGTTGGGAAAGAATCCTCACTGCTGGGGGTTCTGTTCTAGTTCTAGTTCTTTGCCATAACAAAAATTGAATTCGCTTCTGTTTGAGTTCAGTCGAGATTATATATAATTTATGGTTCTAGGTCGGTTCGAATTTTGTTCGATTCCCGTCTCTAGAATTTGCCCCCACCCCATTTGGGGTGACTCTGTTGGCCGCTGTCGACGGACGTGTGTTGACGGCGCTGCTACAGAGGTAGATCCATAAGGTAGATCTAAGGTACGACCATTGACATTGCGCTGCGCCATTGACCACGCGAAGCAAATCAAACAGCGCTGCGCCTACGACAACCCGACACAGTCCCGTCAACCGTTACATCATCATCATCATCATCATCATCATCATCAGAACACCCCTTTAACACTTACGCCGTTCTAGCCGCGGTTTTGCTGCGGTTGTAGAACCCCATTGAACCTCGACTTGTACCGCTTGTACCCGTTTCATCAAATAATGCACAGACATTTTGCTTTAACTATCCACATATCGACTATACGCTTCCGTTGACTCTGTGATGACACCTGTTATTATAGTCACGTTAAAAATTCTGATTCGATTTGATGTGATTGTCGACGTCGACTTCGGCAGGTGGCTGACGAGACGATGAAGAAGCGATTGCTGAAGCGCGCAGAGACGAGCGGACGCGTCGACGACAATGAGGAGACGATCAAGAAACGCCTCAAGACTTTCCACAATCTGACGCAGCCCGTCATCGACCACTACTCCACACAGAGCAAAGTCTGCAAGGTGAAAGCGCATCGATATCAGCGTGAATTCAATTGTTATGTTATGATAATACAAAATTTATATAGCGCCATAATGCCGTCCGGCGGCTACAGAGGCGCCGGCGGAACAGGTAAGTCGAGCAGATAACATGCAGAAAGCAGTAGAAAACAGATGAGTTTTAAGTCTGGATTTGAAAGTAGAGAGAGAGTCGCAGTTTAACACTGCAGGTGGAGTGAGTTTCAAGTCACAGGTGCGGCAGTGCTGAACGAGCGTCTGGCAAATGATGTCCGTCGAAACGGCACGCGCAGTAGTGGGACGGACGACGATCGAGTGTTGCGTGCGCAGGTATAGCGTATGCGCTTACCGGACAATTCTCCGACAAGCCAACTGGCGGTCAGTCACTTCACGGACTGGTCAGCTCATGGACTGGCGTTTTGACAAAAATTTGGATTTGATAGGCCTAATCGCTCTCAGAGTGAGTTTTGAACTTTCATGACAGTATGCGAATCGTCCTGTCCGCGAGTTGTCAAGTCCGCGTGTTGACTGACCGCGAGTTGGTTTGTCGACGAGTCTCCAGTTGCCCCAGTAGGAACCCGCTAATGCGCTCATGTGCTACTGCCATGAAAACATGAACTTTTTTGACAGGAGTCTGAAATATCTGCGAGCTCGTGTTATACAAATACAGCGCACATGACACGTTTTAAGTATCACTCAACCGGAAAGCGCCAGAAACAGCCTCGTGTTTCAGTCGCACTTCGTAGTTATTCTTTGTATATATTGTGTTCTGCGATATTCAGCCAGTGTAAATGTTTACGCGGACGGCGCTTCAATGTATGTATTATTACTATTACGTGGCGTCTTGAACCAGGTAATTTGTTACAAGAGCTTTGTTGACGGAGCAAAATAGTCAGTACTGTATACTTTGTGCTAAAATATATCATGCTGTGTGCGCCAAGCAAATGTTTGCCTTCGACACTTTTTTCTTACGCTACTGGTGAAATGACACTGCAGTACGTGCATCTTGTGCATGGCACTGTCGGGGAATATACCCCACCAGTTTTTATGCAAAAACAGTTCCCTATCTTGAACAAAATACAGTCTGTACCATTTAAATATACCAGTCGGCTAGCTACAGTGGAAAGCTGCGGTAAAAACGCTCGTATGAACATATAGCAGTTATAGCGTAATAAATATAGAGCTATTGCGAGACTACTGTCTGTCGCCGTCGGCTCTCTTGGCGTTCTACAACTGTACATGACCGCCGGGCTGTTGTCATGTTTCGCTTTGATGTGCATAAACAGCAGAAACAGCGAACTGTTGTGCACTCAAGGATTTAACGCAGAGATGTGTTAAACGTCAAAAAGGTGATATTAAACGTCAATAAACGCGTTTATTCGTGAAAATAATAACAGTCGTTAACGAACGTCGCTAAGTGTCAACCTCCATCTAAGAGACGGACGGACGGACAGACAGACGCCGGGAATCGAATTTGGTGCATCTGTGACATCTGGTGGCAATAATTTTAATGAAT
>Ga0056116_1000757_pt1 | contig 11584 bp, 9 predicted proteins | sample WorMetOlspDAHAB2_FD_67352 | JGI IMG/M metagenome (GOLD analysis project Ga0056116, IMG submission 67352) | Marine gutless worms symbiont microbial communities from Max Planck institute for Marine Microbiology, Germany - Olavius sp. DAHAB.2 ...
GTTAAAACTACTATTTAACTACTTTTCAAAAAAGTAGTTATAACTACTGAGCAACTACTATAATAGTAGTTATAACTAGTAGTTAGCAACTACAGTAGTTAAAAGTGCCCATCATTGCTAAAAAGGAAACACAAAGTGATCGGTAGTTACTAGATTTAATGAAGTTTACTCATACAACAAATGTTTAACAAATGGCACCACATGTTCAATATCATCCGTGGAAAGACAAAGAAATATTACAAAATTTAATATTATATGAAGACGACTATGAACATTAATCTAACTATCAATCCATAATTGCAGAACTGTTCTCCAAATCTGCACGAAATCTTTTGTCTTAAAAAGATGTTAGCTAAGGCACTAAATTGCTAACAACATCACTTCTTATCTGAACTTGGCTCAGAATCTAGTAAACTGCATTTAAAATGCTTTCTTGCAAGTACATCTAGAACACAATGATTCACCATGCTAATGCAATCAAGCATTGTGATACATTTAAGTCATACATTTATTATTAATTATTGCTGTTATTATCATCATCATCATGTACTGCATGTACGAGTTAAAAACTATAGCAAAAACCATACCACAGCACACCAAAATTAGCACAATTTCAGCCAGTACATCGGATTTGGGGTGTTTAGTCACAAGGCACACACAAAATTATACTCATACCCGCTTTTGACCAGATGACTTGTCATCTCTGTTTGAATCCACCTTTGGCACCACAACATTCACGGTACGCTTCACATCCAACTGACCAGAACCAGCAGACTTCTTCTCGTCAGTCAACAGCTTCTTCTTAGCAAACTTTTCGCCCGCCTTCGACACGCCTGCGGGCCTTCCCGACAACTTTTTCTCCGTCCTGTTATCTGCCGCACCGGTCTTCTTACTCAAGTTATCGGCATTTCCAGCCGCTTTCAGTTTTCCTATATGCGACTTCGTCACTTTGCTGAACTCGACGATCCGTTGTCGCGTCACTTTTGGCTTGGTGGCAACGACTTTCTTGTCGACAGAAATGCTATCTGCGTCTTTTGGCTCAGACGGTGATCGTGTCTGCACACTGCTCAACTCATCGCTGGCTTTACTGTCAGTGGAAACAGTTTGAGGTTTTCCAATAGCAGGCGTCAGCAAACGTTTGGGTGTCTTCCGTGTTGGCCGCGTGAAGTCGTCGGATTTGGCCGTCAGTGCGTCCACCTTGTCTGCATCATCTCCGTCGACATTTGCCTATCATAGCATTTCTCTTGTAAATGCAGATATTTTAACGATATAATCTAAAAAATATGTTTTTCATATACATGCTTACATAAACGATACTAACACCAGCTAGTCCTGTAGATGCCAATATGTGTCTGAAGTTATCGGCAAAGGTTAATGAGTAATCGATTCCTAATCTCAATAATCATGTGTATCTGGATCAATGATGTAAATGCCTTTGGATTAAGTTCTACTGTATAAGAAAATTGAGTATGAGAAAGTGAGTGAGGTTTAATGTCCAACCTATACATAACACCAGATTATTTCGTGGACTATTTTTACACGCTACATATTCCAACCAACGTGTCCATTCCAACCAACATGTCAAAGCACTGAAGGACAAAACTGTAGGTATGAAACGACAGGATCTGGGTTGTATACAGGACTATAACTGTACAAAGTAAAAGTAGATTCAACATTTTCTACACACTGAACAAGAGACAGCAGACAAAACAAACGATGTAACAAACATTACAATGGTACATTGGAAAAAGTTGGTCCTATAAGCATAACATTAAGCCTTAGCAACTGTATTGTTGTGGGGCTGTGTCTTGTTATACACGGGCCCACTGTGACGCAGACTTCAGTACCATACAATACATGTACAAACCTCATCTTTGACATCGGTTGGTGGTTTCGCATCAGTTGCAGCATCGTCTTTCGATGAACTTGGTCGCTTCCCCAGCGTGCTTCGACCCAATGGCAATTTCGTCGCCACCTCTGGCTGTCTGTCCGTCCGCTCACGGAACGACAGCAAATTTCGACTGTGCGTGTATCGTCCCCGATCAGCCTGAGTTGTCGAGGCCAGCGTGCAGCCAAGTTTACGATTAAAGTCCTCATATGCATGTAAGTACCTACAGTTCACCAGTTCCGAGTAAAATGGACAGCAAAATAAACACCAGTCTTATACCGACTGGGACTTAATGGCAGTTTCAGAACAAAAACACCACACACAACAGCTTACTCTGACACAGTGCATTCATTGCAACATCGGCATACGAACACAAAGGGAAAAAACTTTTAACAGCCATTCACCAAAAAAATTAGGTTCAAAATTATCATCTAGGTTATGTCGAAGTTAAACAAACCATTACAATACTCATGTACAAAAACAACGTAGCAACCTTACTGGTATGGCTGGATGGTATGCAGAACAATCAATGTTAATATGACATATATGTAATTATGTATTCAGTATGTGGACAGAACACACTAGCAACAGCAGACACATAGTACAAAGTTTATAAAAAATACTCACAATGCCAAAACTTACGTCACATATATCAGTAATTAATAATATCAGCTGAAATTTGCAAAAACCAGTGTATAACTTAATAGTAAAAATTAAAAATGACAATTAAGTTGAAGCTCACTTTTCATAGATATCCTTTATCTGCTTCATCGCAGTGCTAATCGGCTGCAGAGTATTCAACTTCATTCGTATGAAAACAGTTGACCATCTCGACAAATTATTGACCTTGACAAGCAACAAACAATAAATCGTATATAAACTCCATAATTCATATAGTAATGTTCGAGACATCAACATCTCGGCAGACTGACAGCTCTTTCTAACTCTTATCTACATCAGCAAAAACAACCAGATATTTGCTGTCTCTTTCAAGTCAACACTAAGGACTTCTTCAGACACAATTACACCATGTACATAACATTTTAAATATAAATCTCACAGCATACAAACTCAACTCGGTCAGTAAAACTGATTATGCCACTGAACATTTCAGTCAGACACCAGTTTAGATGGCAACACAAGATACGGAGCAGACCAATTAAAATGTAATAAAGCTGAACAACGTGAACGTGTCTATAAATATCTGAGCAGGATGGCACGGTTGATTTGACTTGAAAAGCTAACCTATTCAATTCAGAGACAGACAAACACATAATAAACACCACTTAGCCAAAACACTCCTCACATATGACATTCGTATAAGCACCACACAAAGTTTTCGGGATTGGTGTTTCAGTGTAAACAAGTGTTGAAGACTCCAAAACTCATCAAGTCTGCTGGAAATTTAAACAAAACAAACACATCTGGAATACAGAACAAAGCATTACATAGTAAAGCGATGCAAAGATAGAAAAAAAGTAAAAAGGATACAAAAATAAAGCACAACGCACTAACCCTGTTGTATCCACCCATGCTAGCGACAAGTCGGAACAGGTGGAAAAGGTCAAGATCTGCGTTTGCAAATGTCGGCGCCCGGTTGATTGGAGTGTCACGGTCGTCCATGAACTTGTATAGCTGTGCCACAAATCGGTCGCGTCTTTCGTCCACTGCAGGCTCACTGTCGGACAGCTGACGCAACAACAACACAACACGTAACACAGGCCTATTTTCTTCGGGAAAGATGACATCATCATCAGTTGACTTCAAACACAGCCCTGCCAGGAGACTGAAATTCGGGTTCAATAGTCTACCCCATAATAACCACAGTAAAGTTATAAGAATTTCATGAAGCTTTTGAAAGCCTTAAGAGACTAATGAAATGGAGTCACTTCAACGACTCAAAAGACACGACGGGGAAACTCCAATACGTAAATTCGGTGAAATATATCATCGTTTAATTTTACCAGATTTCTCCAACGTTACACACACCTGTCACACATACTTCCAATCATTAAGCAACCAGTCATGTTTGAAAACACACCTGTGCTATTAAAACATAGTGCACACAAAGCCTAACCAAACAACTGTTATGTATGGCACCAGTTGGCAAAAATAAAAGAAATGTTACATACGTAACAAATAATGTCACATATGTACAAATAATGTTGTATACGTAACAAATAAAGAAATGCAGAAAAATGTAACTAATGTAGGGTTCATTAATCATCAAACAGAATACATTACAAACTTGTGACAAGCTTTCTATGTTTGCCAGACAAATGACAATAGCCTTTCATCGACAGTGCAGCTTTGTAATAGGCACGGAAGAACAAGATAAAGTTTATTACAAGTTAACCACTGACACTGACTATCAGTAAAAATTTATTAATGTGCACTGTACTGCAAACATGTACGTTAAAACTTGCTCACTTCACTTCAATGAAAACTCGCAATAACTGTCTAGAATCCTTAATGATACTAGTTTCAACCTTCCTCGACAACTATGGTCTCTGCTGAATCATTTCTACACTGCCCAGGGCCACAGTGGCGACTGTTAGAAGGAGATGGCATCTAACAGACTCATAGGACTTGTGCTCCTGTGGCCAAGACCCAAACAATGTCTCACATTGTCAACTCATGCCTATTGACAAAGCTGGATGGAGGTGCATCCAGACTTCAATCTGCAGATGATGACATGGAGCACTGGCTGGCAAATCTTGGAAGGTGAAACCGCATACAAAAGAATAACGACACTGATAACCCTTCAGAGTAATATGCTGTGTATAACACCAGCCTATACAGTGCTATTTCTACAAAAAAGAGACCCTCCTGAACCTAACACAATAACACCAACCAACTATATCCCTATCTGATATCGTAAATCTTTCTGGAAAGGTTTTATCTGTCCCTCGGCTTCTAGCATTCTCCAATTTGTGTACATGTGCACTGAACACAGCCTAAGAGAGAAAAATACCTCATCACTGTCACCAAGGTCAGCGTTTCCAAGCAGCTGAGTAGAATCCCAGGACGTTGGTAGTTCCTGGTGGTCAACATACTGCTGTGCTTTGTCCCACGCCAACTTGTACACCTTGTCTTTGTACGCGGTCGTCTTAGCAGCAGCTGCAGTGGCGGAAAACAGCTTAGCAGAATCGAGCGTTGCTGGCATGCTACAAAATGCACACACACGACATACGACTAATAATAATAATAAAACGACAATTTATAAGGCGCAGTAACATGGCTAGAGTCACTACAAGGGCACCATACAATGTTCGCTGCTCATACTCTGGAAAACAGTTAGTCAACAAAGTAAAAACGTGAGAAAAGACGTGTCTTCAGCATGTTTTTGAACGTTGATAATGTAGGCGCCGAGCGAAAGTTCGAGACTGAGATATGGATGCAATTAGTTGTCCATGCACAACCAACTCCGTCAACTTAAATAAATAATACATGGTTTGCATTCACATGACTAGTCAAAAAAGCTATGATGTATGCCAAACAACAAACACATTTCTACCAAATTCCTCCATACAAAGCAATTGCTCGACTCTGGGCAACTGGTTAGTATTTCTGGCCACCGGTAAGACTAACACTTTGAAGGACTGCAAGTAAATCTCTGGATATTGCTCGAGAATAGCATTTTTCACATGCTGCAGGCCTTCACTTAATGCAATGCACAAATACCACTGTCCACGCATTTCAAACGACTACTCAAGGAGAACAACAATTACAATAACATATTGGCAACAAATTAACTGCATTTGTTCTGTCAATCAATAGCATAATGAAGCACTAGGCAACCAGCCAAAAGAAAAAAAAATGGATGGTTATGTGTAAAACCATCTATTCTGCAGAAATGGTCAATATGCCAAAGTTGATTATTTTGTGAATATTCAAGCTGAAACCTCAAACACATGGGAACACGTTTCACACACCAGACAAAAACAAGAGTACACACTACACAGGTTGTACAAGAAAAGTGAAAATGCACTTACAATTTGTTGTCTTTAAACGACTTGACGAGAAAATGATTCGCTGAAGGCAGCACTAGTTCATCGGCTGATGGAACAACAACAAGTACTGGAAGAGTGACCGCTTTTTTTCCACGGTCCTCCATGTCAACACAGACCACCTGACCCACAAGGTCCTGCAACGGCTTGGCATACGTCCGACTCGTTCCAGTAGGCTTGGAATGTGAACTCCCATCGTCATCATCATCCAGACTGTCCTCTGACATTGAGTCTTCGTCCTCGTCATCAGATTCGGAGCCAGACCTGCATGGCAGTCATTCTTACTGCAATAGTAATAATTATAACCAGGTTATATGAGTAAAAGTCAGTCAGCACCAGGTGGCCGCTAACTCATAGGCCAAGCTGCAATCTTGACCTGAATCAGCCTGTAGGCTGCCATAGGCCAAACACTCACCCATCACCATAAGGAGAAGAAAGTCATTTTTCCATCCCACGGAGGTAAAAAGCTGAATCGATCTTGGCACTGCAGTAAGTGTGAAGTCCGTGCCCAAAGCTGCGCACTGCAGTGGTTTTCGTGAAAAGCACAACTTGCCACAGCCATGCTAACCACTAGATTAGTGCAACGTGCAACGGCTGACCACAGCGAGCAAGCAAAGTTTCACTACGACCCACCCGCCTAAATTTCTGTCATTTCAGAGGCAACTGCTCGATTGAGCAAAAACAAACTGTACCGAAACAAAATACACTGCAACACTTCAAAATTTAACAACTAAAAATATACAAAACACAAAAGCAACTATGGATCTGTCACCATGTATGACACTAGTCCAGAAAACAAGGTGGGCCTATTTCACATTCCCACATATGTAAACAAGTTAAAGCCCTCAGAGGGCAGACTAACCATGGTAAAAAAAATGAATAAACTCATTACCATTTACAGCTGCAAAATGCTATGTTACCTTAACACAAGAGTTATAAAACGACAGACATAACATGAACTATGTACTGAAACCCGATTCACACCATGTTGAAATTAGAACACATTAAACAATTAGCAATTAACTATATTCACACCATAAAGTGGTGGAATACGTTCAGAGATTTCTGGGAGAAAGTTTACAAAATGAACTCTTACACAACACCTTGGTAAAAACTGCATTATGGTTTTAACTGCATATATTAACAAACTTCTACTTGCACATCCATTGATTATCATACTATCTGTGCAGTGCCACAAAATATGGAAGACTATATACAATGCCAAAAAGTGCAACCTAGGTAGATACAAATCACATAATTCTCTAAAGAACTACATGTCTTCTTCCACAAAAAAACGTCCACACTTACTCTGCATTTGACTTGTGTTTAGTAGCCAACGACTTGCGAATAACAGGTGTGCTGAAATGCTCCGGGTTTGTCAGTGGCAGGTCATCCAGAGTCTAAGCATAACAACAACAAGCGCAAGAAATAAAACAGTATTCAAATGTATCAGCAACTCCAATTTCGACCAGGCTGTCCTACGTTTCCAAATTTCTATCGCTTAAGTTTTTTCAATCTGGTGACTTCCAAAGATTATTGCGAGTTTCCCAAGTTATTTTTCACAAATTCAAGATTTTGTCACAGATTTTCACCCAGAAACATTACAATAATATGAACTCGATATGGAGTCACAGAAGAGAGAGCAATAAGTGACCAATTTGAATACAATACGAAGTAGACAGTATGGCTGTCTACATCGATCAATCGTTTGACTCGTGAAGCCCCAGTATAGGCCGCTTATCGTATCCTCTTCTCGTGACAGCAATAAATAATGCACGTCCTGTGTACATAACCTATGTGCATCATCTGCAAAGTGAAATATAAACAACAAGCATAAAAACAATGCCATTACCTCGCTCTTCATAAAGTGTCTGCTTCCTTTCAGACACAACTTGCTTCTTCGCAAAGTATTCTCATCTCCATCATCAAACACTGCAACACATGCAAAACACTTTTAAAACCCCAAACTCACAAACAGCAATAGCAGTCATTCCTATGAGTAATAACAGTACATATAAATAACCTCATTTAGTCATCTAAGGATTTTACCTGCCATTTACACCTTTAAAGGGTATAAAAGGTAAGGTTCAATTATACAGCACTGCATTTGTGCATTTGCCTTCAGCGGTGCTGTCATCACAGACAGGACTGGCATTTAGCTTAGGCCACATCAAACCAAATCCGTGCTCAGACTCTGACCAGTGCAGCCATACAGCCGCATGTAGCCCTAATGGCCACCTAAGTTATCCATGTAAATACAAACAGAATCAGTGCAGGGCAGGGAAAGTCCGTCAGCCAGAGACTGACATCCTAACCACTGAGACATGCCGCCAAGGCAAATGTAAGTCATTCCAACTGCAAACATAGGTCAATAATGACAAAACTTGTAAAAGTAGCAGCAAAAATGAGGATCAGTTAATAAACCTAATGAAAATGACCATTTTTATTATCCATTAAGACTATGTAAATTAATAAATACGCTACACTAATTAGCACAATAATGGTTCACATTATAACAAAATTAAAGAACAAACACAGAAAAAGACCCAGTAAACCATTATCTCGTCACATACCAACAGTGTAGAGACTGTGATCAGTAATACGGGTTAATGTTGCCTCCAGATATCTCGTAGAGTCGGGTTTGTGAACTTCAACAGCACAGCCCACCTGCAGCACGACACATAAAACATTCTATTATTTTCACACTAATTCATAATGCAACAGCTACTGAACCCACTACCATACATGTGATCTACAGCCAAGCTTGCAGCAAACACAGACATTCAGACAGTTTTCATAACAAAGCAATCTTACAACTGAAATGTCACAATATTTAATGGCTTTGGACATGACCCTTTCAGTAATAAAAAACACATTGTCCTACTAAGAGAACTTCATGCATGAAAAGTGCACACAGTACGTGTAATAATTATGTTTATTCATCAAAACACTTTTAATACGAAGATTTACATATGCAGAGTAAAATCCGTAGTAAAGAAGCTCATCCCCTTTATGGTGCTTTGAGCCAGCGAGGGTCAGACCCAATTAAGCTAGCTACCAACCAAGGTTGGCTAGATGGAAAGCTCAAATTAACAGCCAGCGCCTTTGACCGACTTATGCTAGCAGTCCTGCTCTAGGGGCAACAACATTTATTTGCAAAAACAGCAGGAGACCAGACCTCTGAAGTTACAATCTTATGGTGCTATATAAATCAGTTTATTATTATTATTATTATCAAAGGGCAAACGCCCATCAAGGCTGGCTCCTTACAAAGAAAATGCAAATTACAGTTATATATGTTGAATAACATATAACACGTAACAAATAACCTATAACAGAGTTGTAGTAATAGAGCAATAAACAATCAAGCGTACTACTATGCAAAATTGATTAACTGATTGGGATTTAACGGCACTTTCAGCACAAATAGGCTATGTTGTGCCTTTGACAAGTATGTTGCAGTTTAAAAAATGAAATTAATGACAAAGTTGAAAATGGTGCATGTTAAGTATACATATAATAAAACCATCACAATAAACAACTCTTCAATCTGGCCTTTGCAGGGAAACCCTTTGACGCGAAAGATATCACGAGAGTAGTCTTCCCAGCCAATCTCTTGGCTAACATACTAATAAACCAAACTAAACAACACAGGAAAAGGAAAACACACTCATTAGAAGTCAATAAACCTAAACAATTAAAACAACAAAGACAATAAACCCAACATGCTAACAATGGTTTTGGTCGCCTCTTACGATCCTCACTCAGGACTACCATGCAAACAAATGCAGAACTCATCTTTCCCCAGTGGTGACTGAAAGCATCACCAGTACTCACTGTACCTACCCATGGAAGAAAGGAGAGGCTGAGAGGCCCGGAAGAATACCGGGATGTATAGCCGCCAAAGTGGTCACAATCATAAGGCTTAACTAATATTGAAAAACCGACCAAGTAACATCCAACATCCATAACAGAAACATCAATTTACATACCTTCAAATTTCCTCTAATGTCATCATCAGATACTACCATACTTTTACCATCTTCTTTTAGAATAACCTGAACACAATTTATTAAAAAAAATTGTTTAAAAGAAACATAACCCTTGGACGACTTCAATCAATAAAATCACTGTATCACCTCTTCACACGTGTGCTATCTAAGACGGTGAAATACAAGTATAATATGCAGACAAAAAAGTTACGAGTTATTTAACACGACAGCATCCTTCCACAACAATCATTCCACCTCATTTCTGAAAATCATAATGAGGTAACGGTGCTAATGTTATAACGATGACAAGCATAAAATGGTCATTATATAATGGATCTAATTCAGATATCACTGGACAACGACAAACAATGAGCTGCACTGTTTTAGAAACTATATTGCCAAGTCTACGTTTGCTAGTCTTCACCCTCCAGCAAATAAACAACTGAAAAATGTGATAAACATCAGACATGGCAAATGAGTTGGTAAATGAGTAAATACAGATGCTAGACATCAGCTATAAACTGAAATCGCATTTGCTAAGTATGAACAAGAAGTAGATACAAGAAAGTTGATAAACTGCAGTATCTCGGCCGCTATTTTCACAAACAATCTGGCAGAATTGATCCTAGTTACAGTATTTGTAAATTCTGCGGTAACAGTAACAAAACATATTATCAGAGACAATAAAAACCACCTGGCTACTGTTCATCAAATCAAACAAACCTTGCATTTGACACATTTTTCAACGTGTTTCACTTTGGCCTCGCAGAAGGCACCACGGTATTTGGCACTGACTTCAACACCACTGCTCAAAAATGCTGGCTCATCAGCCTACAGTGAACAGCAAGCAATATAATTATGTAAACAGCAAACCAACGTCTGTCACTTCAAGTTGGCAATGATCAGGCAATACTGTGTCAAATAAACGATTAGTTAAGACAGGGTGAGTGAGTTAAAGACATGACACTGCTACGTAGCACAAACGTCATATTATTTACCATGAAAAGGGCAAGACTACCGGAAAATGTCAGTGGATATAGAAGCCACCCCAGATCTGTTGTTGCTTATTCAGCAGAGGTGCAGTACCAATGTCTTTCCCCTCAACCTCCTGACAATGACGAAGCGAGATCGATATCGTAATCGATGTTATGGCTTATTGCGATTAGCAAAATATCGTGTAAGTTAATGATGACAGTTATCAGCTGAGAGTGACTTACTATTGTTTGCAAACACAAAACCAACGCACACTCGACGCATGACATCAATTAACCGCCTAACGGAATTATTTGAATGTAGAAAAAGATCGAACCATTGTCTTAACGTTTTGACCTTCTCCTTTGTTCAAAGCAACCGCACGTAACAAATCAGACTGTATTTAGCCGAACAATCGCCGCAAAAATCGCTAACAAAACCAGTTCATAAACACACAACATCCACACAGCGCCATTACAACCTGGCTGATTCGCGGAAGGCTATTGGACGGCCAAGTCACGTGGGCTGAATGACGCATGCGCCCCAGTTATAGCAAGTTGGCTCCGCCTACCATTATTGGACGCCGACCAAAATGCTCCCATAGGCTCAAATTCCACTTGGCTCGACTCGACTCGACTCGACTCGACACGTTCGACTTTGTCGAGCCAGTCGAGCAAGTCGAGACGAGCGTGTCGAGCGAGACGAGCTGTGCTTTTCCAACA
>Ga0056116_1000759_pt1 | contig 11577 bp, 6 predicted proteins | sample WorMetOlspDAHAB2_FD_67352 | JGI IMG/M metagenome (GOLD analysis project Ga0056116, IMG submission 67352) | Marine gutless worms symbiont microbial communities from Max Planck institute for Marine Microbiology, Germany - Olavius sp. DAHAB.2 ...
AGAAAGGTGGATTCTCTGGGTTCGCCAGTGATTAATGTGGCCCGTCTGCCAACTTCCTGGACAAGCTCAACAGCCCAGTGATTCCAGGTACCTCCAGTTTCTATGGAAACTGGATAGAAGATGTGAGTGCTGGCCAGTTCATCATTCTTGGCGATTTTGTTGGCCGCTGTCTGTTTGGTCCCTGTGTCTGCCTATTATTATTTTTTGACCAACAGTTATTGTTATTAGTAGTAAGTAGTATTATTAACAGCGTTGTTCGCGATGTCATTTCGGCGTTATTTACAGCTGGCCCGCTGGGTAAACGTTTTGCTTTACACCACAACTGCATATTTGGCGTATAGTTGTTGAACTGCTAGCTTGTCGTGTAGATCAGATCGAGGCTTCAGTGAAGAAAGGCGGGTACTTATACGAAACACAGGAAGGTTTGTTAGTCTCCCAGACGCCGAACGTCGACGGCGTCAGGCGTGGACTGCTCGTGCCTTGCCTCGCTATCGACAAAGTGCCGGCCGATCGCCAGTCGACGTGCGCCTCTTTGATTGATCCAGCCCGCACTGACTACTTCATACGTGCATACGGCGACATACTGCAAATTGAGCCCGAGTTTGACCCACGCAACCCGGAAACGTTCGACGAGGACGCCTCATTCTACCTGGTGGCTGACGAATACTTCCCCGGCTACTACACGGAGGAGCCGGTCAACAGACCGGGCGAGAGATGGGTCGCCAGTGGAGATCGGGTACGCATCAGCGAAGTCATGAACTCACGTGAGTTTCGGAATGCGGCCAGCTTCGCCATCTTCGACTTCAGCGTCTCGCGTATGTTCACTCTTTCACGCACATCTCATGTGGATCTATGGTTGAGAGGTGACCACTTTGTGGGTAAACTGTCCGCTATTGGTCAGCCAACTAGCCAGCTCAACCCTCCGTCCATCCGGGGTCGGTAAATGAGTAGTAATCCACGTATTGACATGGATTACGGGATGGAGACTATTAAAACGGCAAACTAGGGCTGCGTATGGCTGTATGGCTATAGGCCGAAGTCTGTGAATGCGGGATTGAACTGCGGCCTAGGTTGAACGACCGCCGTAACTGGGACGCACAGCGCCTCCGAGGTGGCCTATTCTGATTGCGGCACTATTCAAGTGAACCTTACCTTTAGCTTGTCTTTACATGTTGTCTGTCATGTCGATGTCATAGCAAATTTAAGCGTGTCATTATTTCCCGCAAATCTTGATAACCCGGTGTTTTTGGTCATATCGCTGAGCTTTCCAACGATGCTGTCATCTCATCTGACTTGTTTGTTTTGCACTAGTAACACAGCAACAGTTGATCAGGCAGTTAAATTCAGCAGGTTTTGTCCGTTGCTTTTAACGGGAAGAACGAATGCCTATCGTCTGCTGTTAAATTTTGTCGTGTGAGTAAACAGGAAATGTGACTCGATTTCTTTTCGAAGGATAATGACAGCGTGCTGTCGTGTGATTAATAAATATATTTATTGAGTGTACGCAAAATGCAAACAAAAGACACAAAGCAGAATGACTGAAACACAGTGACTATAAACTGACATTTTGTACAACAGCCTTCCACACTGACTCATTCAGTGACGTTGTGGAACAATGTTATAACAGATCAGTATCCGTGTTCGTCCTGCAAAGAAATCAAGGACCTCGATAGTGCTGCTCCCAGCGGAGAGTATTCTATCAAGACTTCGGCTGGACAAACGCTGAAAAGTGTTCGTATGCTCGTTATCTGGCCTATTTCACTTCACAATTTATGTCACTTAACTAATAAGGTTTTGAGTCTTTGAATAAATCGCATGTTGTCAGCACACTATACACTGCGTTACGTTGATTCAGTTGCACTACAGCCTCTGTAGCCGCCTAACGGCATTATGGCGCTATATAAATGTCGTATTATTATTATTATTATTATTAGAAAGTCGAACTGCTATGTGCTGTCTTATTTCCCACTTATGCAGTTTAACTTATCAAGCCGCGTTTCTCGGCAAATATACCGCGAAGACCGCGAAAGAACCGTCCGTATTGACGGCAATCAAAAACGTAAGTTAACGTTGTGCAACCTTCCGCACGACAATCGCAGCCTTCCGCCGACAAAAGTGTTTGTACACTTCTCGGGTTGAACCGCATAAGTGGGAAAGTGATGTAACGCTCTGCAGAACGTGTGTGTGTGTGTGTGTGTGTGTGTGCGTGTGTACGTGCGTGTGTGCGTGCGTGACGCAGGTGTACTGCGAGATGGGACTGAACGGTGGAGGATACACCTTCCTCAAGGCGCAGGACTTGCCGCAATTAACCGATGAAGAGGTTCAGGCGATGCACACCGACAAGACAACTTTTCTCGTCAGACCTCGTTGTAAACAGTCCACACAGCCGTACTTCGTGTATGAACTTCCGCCAGAATACAAGTAAGTACATTTCAGCCGTTTGCCCCCAGCCTTCCTCAGTCCGGCGCTGTTGGCCGCTTCGTGCATGGGAGATTTGTCGTTACCGTACAGTCATCGATCTCACAGCGCTGTTCGGTTTACGCTTCACGGAGTCGCCTCCCCGAAAATTAGTTGGTGCCGAGAAATTAGTTAAACTGACACTAGGCTACGTTGTAAGGCATTGAGTTCCAATATTGGAAAAGCTAGGCTCTCAGTAGTACGCTATATACTACTAGTCATGGTCTGCGTTTTCTTATTTCAAATATAGAGAAAAAAACAAACAAACGAATCGTCATCGAGAGAAATTCCTATATAGTGCGCCTGCTAATCGATGAACGCAGGTGAATTAGAACAGCCCGGAGTGAATAAAGTGCGAGTTGTACTAATGGCCCAAAATGAAAGTATAATATAACAATTAGTTAGTTAGTTAATGAATAAGGCGCTGAGCACGAAGGCTGCAATATGCCGGTAACAGAGAATAAATTAGGACGGGAAGCTGCGGCTTAACAAAAATGGCTTCAGCCTCTTCTTCAGAAAGTCTGTATATAGAGATGGTGCTGAAGTGACGTGAAGTGGCAGACTGTTCCAGACGCGCTAATCAGCAACAGGAAACTCCATATCACCGACGGTGGACAGCCGCGCAGTGCAGACGTTGATGACTATCTCATTTGTTGTCTGGCAACGATGTCGGCTACACGTCGAAGTTCGTCACAGAAATATTCCGGCGCCAGGTTATGCAGACAGCGGTAGACGAGGACCGACAGTTTGTACTCGACACGCTGTGGCACTCGCAACCAGTGCAGGTCGCAAAGAAGTGGCGTGGCGCTCTCGAACCTCCGTTTCGAGAAGATAAGACGGACGGCAGAGTCTGTTGAAAGATGCTCTTTGCAGCTAAATGCAAGACGGAAAATGGATGTCTTAAGTTGACTCTGAAAAAACTGCATGTACATGTATGTACCTAGGCCTAATAATTTAAGCTCCGTGGGTACTGAAGTCGTCACGCTTTCGAACAGACTGATAAATCTATAGTTGTCTGCATTGTGTTGTGTTGTCGTTGTGCAAAGGCATATTCCGATGAAGTTGGGCTTGAACAACTTCGACGGATATCCGGCACCCATCAATATCGATTTCCTTGGACCGAACTTTCTGTACTTTGGCTTTCATTTTTCAGCGACTTCGCGATTCAATGAGGTGTGTCCTATGATGTACACGGTTGCCCCCAAAATAGTAAGCCACTATCAACGTCTATTGTTAAATCGTATTAATATAAGTATATTTTCTCTTTTTTTTCTGGTTTTCAATCATGATTTTTTATGTACATTGATTCATTGTCGCAGCTTCAAACACAGCAACTGATGACGTCACAAATTAGGTCCAACATAGAATATTTACTAAAAACTTATAACATTCTTATGCTCATTTTACTCAAAATTGATGAGAAATGTAGCCGCACTGGCGGTTTTTAATACGATTTAATGATGATTCTTGATAGTGGCTTACCTTTTTTGGGCCACCCTCTATGACTTTGCCTTTGCATGCGAGTTGTGACGTATAAGCCTGCTGGCCTCCATAATTTACTGCCAATAGACCCTCAAGAATGCGGCCACAAATATGAACGTCATGCATGATTGTAATTTGTATCTACAGGGTGGCCCAAAAACTGGCACACTTTGTTTTGTATGCTTTAACTTTATCAAACATTGACCGATTTCAAAATCTTTTCACTGTCAGAATCAGGAAAATATCTGTAATAATAGTGTCAGTAAAGATCCCACAACACATCAAATGTGTAGCTACACTACCTTGTGAACTGTCAATGTCTTAAAGCAACAATTGAAAACCAGACCAGTGTGTCGTCCAGCAGCAAGGCGGGCACATTGAACATTTGATGTAAAAAGTGCAGGATGCGACAATTACTTTAGACAATAACTGAGACAATAAACACGTTGTTTCTTGTTGTTAATTTCTTAAAATGTGTTGTTAAAGAAGTCATCTTTTTTCAATTGTTGCTTTTAAGACACTGGCATTTCACAAGGTAGTGTAGCGACACATTTGAGGTTTGGTGGGATCTGTAGTGATATTATTATTACAAATGTTCGTCTGATTCAGATAATGAAAAAAAGTTCGAAAATCGGTCAATATTTGATGAAGTTAAGGCGTATAAAGTTAAGGAGTACAAAAACTGTGCCAGTTTTTTGGCCACCCTGTATAGTTCTCGGTTTGCCTGCTAAGCTACATTTTCGTCCTGCATTGATTGAAAAGTGATAAAAAGATATGTAGAAAATGTGTGTAGAAAAGCGAGGTTTGAACACATTTGCATATGTAAATCATTATTATTTCGTGTAACGCCTGCTCTAGTCTGATGTGTTTTTGCCGATGGAAAATAATCAGTTTGTATTTAGAATGGCATCGATCAATCCGACTGAATTTCTTCGGCACCTCCTATACAAAACGTGGACATATGCGTTGAAGAAATGATGTGTTATTTCGTGTGTGTTTACTGTTTTCCAGTCGGACCCTAATCAGGTCGAATTCGCATTTATCGCACTGTTCCCGAACTTCGAAGCGCGACCTCCGACCACCGCTGGCTTCGACACGCCCTCCATTGTGGACGCATGCGACACTGACATTGCGCCATCGCTGCGAGATCCCTCCGGCCGCGTTCTGCCGACCGAGTACTTCATGTTCATGGAGTACGGACCCGATTTAATCTTTCAAACTGACGGCAGACCACTCGCCGGAAGTGTGCTTCAATTTACCATAGGCTTCCGCTAAACACTCTCTCTACGTCTGTGTATCCGGTAATATTTGGCGTAGCAATTTATCTCATATACGTATATACTCGTACGCCTTTATGCGCTGACATTTGCGTAGCCTATATAATCTGCTGATAAACTGTAGTTGAATGTGCAATAAAGGTGGAAGTTAAACAGTCGAGAAGTGCGTTGTGCTTTAAGGTTCAATATAGGCCTAGAGCTTGTCGAGAATCTCGACCCCCATCTAACATTCACACGTAGAATGCTGTGCCAGTGGCGTAAAATATTGACTATTACATCTGAAACACGAGTGGAGATTAGGGAGTCGAACATTTTGTCGTGACGCACGCTACCAAACTCTTTCCCGATATCTAAGGCAGTAAACTGAGCTGCCTGCCGCGGTAAAATGCGAGACAGTCGTACGGAGAGCGAAAATAGCCTCGTTACAACCTAGACCATGTTTAAACCCAAACTGCAGGTCGTCAGACACAAGCTGCTCCTCGCATAGACTTAATAAAACGTGTTCAAAAATCTTGGAGATGACAGGGATTAATGTGATTGGCCTATAATTGTCAATTATATCATTCAAGTTTTTGGATTTGTCTTTAACTAGGGGCACGATAGTGCCAACACCAAAAGCAGCAGGGACGTAGCGACGTACAAAAATCACGCGAAACAAAACACACAACGCTAGCACAATACTGGGGTGCGCATACAAAATGTGCTCGACAGAGAGGTCATCAGGACCACATGCCTTGCCTAGCGCAAGTTTATGTATGCAGAGGCTGACAAGCTCTGAGGTGATCAGTTGACAAAGGTCAGGCTGTGGGGTGGTGGTGAGATATGGAGATGTGCACTGACTCTATATGTATAGCTCTACCGTCCATTCTGTACTACACGCGGGGGCGCTGAAAATGCGGGAGTGGGAAATGCAGGAGTAGACTAGCCGTATGGAAAGCCGAACCGATATATTATACAGCCATACGGCCTTAATGAAGTTACTTTCTTAAAATTGTCTTCAGACTTCTGAGTGTATAAAGTGTGTTTTTATTGCATTTTAAAATAGTGGCGGCCTTTCTTTATTATAGTGGTAACTTGCTAGATGCGGCATTCGTGACGTGACGCAAGGCAGTAGTGAACATAAAATGTATCGGGTTTAAAAAATATCTAAACGCTGATTTTTAGTTTCACTGTAGTTACATGTATTTGATACTATCTAACACAAGCTTTCAGTCGAAAGAAAAGCATTGTGATTACAAAGAAACATATACCTGCAAACAAGAATGAACGTACGACTTACTAACAGACAGTTCAATACATATACGTACATATATCATAAACACAGAGTCAGTTTATATGAAACTGAATAAAGATGATACTATAATTATGGAATCCCTAACCCTAACGCTGTTCATGAGCGTTGTCTTGTTTACGCTTGTCTGAGACCGATTCACTTTACCTTAACTACTGGTATCTTATGGTATCTCTTCTGATGGATTTCCACGCGTTATCGCTCTTGCATTTTCCACTCCCGCATTTTCAGTCGCCCCTAATACGCTCTACACTTGACCGTATTCATGGCCGCCATTTCCCGCGACAGAAACCCCCACCCGGAAAATTACAGTGTAAACCAGCGACGACCGACCTGTGCAGATGCAATAATTCATGGACATCTAGTGTGAAGCTTTTACTGGACGTCGATGAGTAATAGGCTAATGCTTCGCGCGAATCGCGCTGATGCACAGAGCGAATCGAGACTTGAATCAAGTTTGTCATCAATCACATTATATGACCACGTGATATGATCACGTGATATGATCACCCGAACTTTTGCCGCGGTCACTGCTAGTGACAGTTTTTTTGGAGCTGGAGGGAATTTCTCTCGAAAGTAAAATTTAGTAATGTTGCTGCCAGTACTGTACATGTTGCTCGGTCCGTTTTTTTTATTTCGTCAAACTGTGACAATCATATGCGATCAGACTAGTAACTACTCAGTAGTCATAGCAATCACCGACGCATAGGTGATTTCGATGCTTCTGAGGTAATTAAGATACCAGTGTTAACGATATAATTGCTTTTATCAAAGATACCCATTTTTATACTCGCATATAATTGTTGTTGTACCTTTTTATATTAGCTATAAGCCTTGGTTTTAATCATCTATTTTTATTAGAGTACTAGAACACTGTTCTAAGAACTTCTAACTTATAATGGCACTAAATAGCCTATTTTGTGCTGATGTGCCGTTAAGCAACTACTCACTCGCCCGAGGTAATTAAGCAGCTCGCAATACAGTGGCACAGACTGATATAGGCCTCCACTATGATACAGCAGCGGCGTGTCACCGTCGCAGATAGCCTTCCTCGCCTCGCCCGTCTTGTCGCCGCTAATTTAATTAACTGATTAACTGTCTCCAGCTAATTGGCAGTAAGTGCGGAAGCTAGTAGTGTCAGTCACAAATAGCCGTTAATCAGGCAGATAATACAGACTACAGTGATAAAGCAATCCAGCAGATTCTTTCGTCAGTTATAGTGCTCTGTGTTACAAGTGAAAAAAAACTATTACACAAAAAAATAACACAAAGATGACAATTGCATTAACTAGGCTGTAGTGCGTCGGCTAACCCACACCTACAGTACGCACAACATTTGTTAACCAAATATCAGGCCTAATAGGGAGGAAAACCGAAAAAGTATTCACACAATACTGTATATAAGATTTGAAATTAACGACAGTCTTTATTTATCATAAAAATTGAAGCAAAGCAAGCAAACAAACAGAGACTATGTAACCGTTATCGCTTTTTAGTGTTTACACAACAGTCATTATATAGTATATTGAAAACCCGTCTAAATTTTTTTTATCAAAAAGAAGCACCAGAAAATTATCAATTGGCATTTTTTAACTAGGCGTGATCTAATTTGTGATGTTATCAATTACCGTGCTTCAAGATTTTATGTGGGAAATAAAAGTGCAGGGTCTCTATGATCAAATCGTAATTGAAACCTGGAGAAAAGATAAAAGATTACTAGACTATTCGTTCGTACCACGGACTATTCGTACTACGTGTAGACCATTCGTACCATGGACCATTCGAAACACTGATGTAGTTTGGTTTTCTTGGTAATTTTTTGTGTATGAAAATTCGTTCGCACAGCGGTTTGCTGAACGTCGCAGGCTGCTTTATTTAACGTTTGTTAAAATTGCAAACAGGCCGTATAACTACTCTTTAGCTACAAACGCAGAACGAAAAAATCAGAACATGCTCAAGTGCAGGGAATGAAATAAAGACCCAACGAAACAAGTTCTCGTAATTTCGTTTATAGCGTTCTTTTTGTAAATGCCGAATTTTTCGGCGAAATAATATTATTTCTGAATATTTCTTGCGTCGTTGGGTCGTTGCTATTGTATATAGCATTATTATTTAATTTTCTATGCTACGATCGCGGACTTGGTGAATAACGACGAATACACGTACAACTGTAGGCCTGTGTATAAACGTAAGAAAAATTTGGTCGCACTATAAATGCAATTTCAGTACAGGAGCTGTCAAATTGAAAACTGTGAACGAAGTACGTTTGTGTAGTTTGTGTAAAAGTTGCTCACGCTGCTGTGTTGCTTTTGTTTCTTGTTTGATTTTCTTTTTTTTCTCTAATTTTTCTGTGCTGTCATTCGACGAAATAAAAATGAATATAAAAAAACACAATACCGACAGTCGCTTCTTGCAATCTGCAGCTCCCGGGCCCCTACACGAGACCGCGCGAACTGACAATGACAGTGATAATGAGGCTAGGTCTCCAAACAGGCGGCAACTCGATTCAAAATACTGTCGATCGACAGTGATATATCAATTAAACGCGTTCGTTTTCCATGCGGACGCGCCGCACCATCGGGGACAGACAGACTCCCCGTTGCCACGTCAGCGGACTGGAAAAGGTCGCCGGGAAAGGTCGGCGGCGGCGGCGGCACGATGGCAGGGCGCTAAACGACGGGGCGGGGCACTCGGTGTGTGTGGGCGTGGTCGGGAGAGGCGATAGATCTTCCGTCGATTCACTGGCGTTCATGCGACACACGCACCGGAAACACAATGGACGCCGAACGCCCGTGCAGTCGTCGACGCCGCCGCCGATGCCACCGCCGGTTAAACGAAAAAAACGTCAAACTTCTCACCGTAAACTTTCCGAAATCCGAATGAAAAGTAATCGCCATTCGGGTAGAAATAACGCTTCTATGCATGACCTGTGCCGGTCCTCGTGTCTTTAAAACACACAACAACATAAATTAGAGCCAGTCAACAAAATACACATTAAATTTGAGCTGCAATGTCCGAGATTTTTCGGCACATTAGACCTAGTAGCCTATGCTTAATGTTTTGGCATGTTTTATTTGCATCTCCTAAACTAGTACTACACGCCGTATAGGGTGATAAGTACGGAAACTAATAGGCTACCCGTTTTATTTTTGACATAGGTTTTAAGTGAATAAGTACAAAATGACTGTTTATCATTTTTTCACCGTTACAAATTAAAGTCAAATTACGACTGTGTTGTAAAACTTTTAACAAATTACAGAAATCGACCTTCCTCGACAGAGTGGGACTTCTTAACTGTCGAAGCGGAAAGTGGGCGCTCCGGGATCTGGGAAAAGGAGTTGAGCAGCTGGAAAGGATGCGAAAGCGAGTGCTGTCAGTGCAGACGACGCATCGGATGGTCGCGTTAGCCAATGTGTTCAGCACATGTCGACTGCACAACGTCGGTTATTGTCGCCGAGCGGTGAAGTGCAGCAAGTTCATTGTGTATCCTAATAATGTCGGCATTTGTCAAACCGGCCTTCGTACGCACTGTGTCGCCAGTGATGCATATACCACGTTGTAGTAAAGACGACTGTCTTACATCATGAAATCTTGTTTGCAACGAATCACTGAACGCCAACGAGTCTGCAATGGCTCGTTTTTTTAGTTAAGACTCCTTATAAGGCGTTTTTTTACTATATGCCTTATCTGATTTTCTTTTAGTACCTCTGATGTTGATTATAGGCTTGTGCAATTATTCAACCTATAACAGCCTATGTTGTTATTCTTTTCTAATAACATATAGACTATAGCAGCCGTTGCTTTACAGGCTTATTTTAGGCTTACATCAGTTGATTGCGTCGTCATTCAGTAGGAAAACTATTAGTTTATGTACAATTGTTCAGGCAGACATACATGTGCTTTTACAAGAAAACTGATATCGTATTTTTACTCAAAAAAGTTAAAGCAATGCACCAGTACTACTGCATACGACCGATCAATCAATCAGGATAATTTCTATGACGCCAACAGCCTGCATGTCGCCGCAAGCCAATCGGGGGCGTGAGATGAAGCAACAGAAAAATCGACACTGATTAATTAAGACGACGTAATCATCTGATATAGTTTGTACACCTGTATGTTGCCACTTTTTTGTTTTCGAATAAATCTTTTCTGTTTACCACCAAATAACTTCATGTTTTGCTATGTAAATAAACACGCTAGCTCTACGCTGTTACATCATCATCATCGGCGTCGTCATCGCATGGTCCGATAGTACCGTTGCGCCGCTCCAGCTAGCGAGACCTTTTCTGATCACGTTCGTCCACACAACTGACGGGGTCTGACCGTCTGACCAGAACTGACCAGAGTTTTTTTTATGAATATTCGTCAGCCGCATCCTTCTGGGTCGATCGCCTGGTGGTCGCTCCCACTATATATGCTGTACAAGAATGTGTTGTAAAACGTAGACATAAATTTCTTGTTAATTATATTAAATCGGATAATATTTTATGCTATATAAATAGGTTAGTTAAGTTTTGTTTTCTCTGTTGTTTCAATGCTACCGTGTATTCTGGTGAACAAAATTTTCAAAATTGTCAAAACAGTGCTGCACGTGAACTGACTATGTTACACCAGCCATGACTATTACTTCAAATTCAGTTAAGTACTAGTTAAGCACTTCTATTATATTTTACTTAATATCTCTGCCGTTACTTGGCGAATAAACCTGTGTGTGTGTGTGTGTGTGTGTGTGTGTGTGTTTGCATGTTTTCAATGTTCACGCCATCAATGCCCTCACTATTCTGCGTCTGTTTGTTTTCATTTTCTGTTTCTATTGTTGTCGTAAGGTATAGGCCTAGCAAGCATTAAAGGCACTATGCGATAATGCGCTATATAAATTGACATCGGCATTGTCATTGGTATTTCGCCGTTGAATAAAGATGTTCAAAATCCGTCGCAGGAATGACTGTTATTCGCATGCACCATTGACACCTGTTGCGCGCCTCTTCCTCAGAACGAAATCGTTAACTGCTCAACATTTGAATTTATCGACAACGCCCGACGCCGCCGCCGCCGCCGATAATAATA